>Ga0307513_10000079_pt1 | contig 134080 bp, 123 predicted proteins | sample 15_EM_MG_FD_202174 | JGI IMG/M metagenome (GOLD analysis project Ga0307513, IMG submission 202174) | Populus trichocarpa ectomycorrhiza microbial communities from riparian zone in the Pacific Northwest, United States - 15_EM | ecosystem: Host-associated > Plants > Roots > Unclassified...
AGGTATTCGGTGAGGTCGAAGGCTCCTATGATGATCTGGACTTTATCGGTGAAGGTGTCGAGGGGCTCCGGGACGTCTTGGAGTTGGCTGGCGAGTGTCGGGAATTCGTAGAGTGTACCCTCGACTCAGTCGTGGTATCGGGTCACCTCTCGATGGAATGAGAGGTATTCTTCTTTTAATGGGGCCGCCTTATCCTTCAGGGTCCATTTTGGGAGAATGGGGGTCATCATCGTGGTTGGGTTCGTTGGTTGGGTTCGGTGGTCTAGGTCAAGTTCGGTTTCGGCAATTTACGTTTGTGAACGGTCGTGTGTCGTCGTTGTGCGCGGCGCCAAGTAGGTACTCGACGTACTGCGATGAATCGGATCCAGGTCGTAAGCCCCAGGACATCCGATGAGGAAAAGGGCTCGTCTGCGTGCTGGCAGATCCTACTACTCCTGGGAACTCGTCTGCGTGCCGGCAGATCCTACTACTCCAAGGTGCTCGTCCGCTCGCTGACGGAACTGGGTTCTCCTATGGCGAATGGGTTGACGGACGACTTACAGTCTTGTCAGAGCTACTCCCCATGTCGCTGTCTCACCGCGCGCCCAATCTGTCTTGGCGGCGGTGCGCTCTGACTAGGTACGACGTCCAGAGGCTGGTGTTAGAACCGGATGCACTTGAGGCTGGAAGGAATCCCGAAAGTATCACTAACGGGGCCGGGTTGTCGCTCGGAATGGGGAACTTGAAATGAAATGAGGGTGATTAGACAGAGTGAAGCAGAGTGCTGCTCAAGTCGATAATCTGACTAGAGACTAGCAATCGCAAGTACATGAGTTATATACTACAGGTAATATGAAATAAATCGTAGCATAACCGGACTACTACCGAAGGCTGTCTGTAAGTTGCAAATGAATGGACAACCGAAGGGAACGAATGTCAAATCAATCTCGACAACAAGGTACATCACTAGGAACAGGAGAAATGAGTGGTTCATGGGATCGGGGGATTGGATCGAGATCAGGCCTGATGACATCAGAAGTAGGTCGTGTAAGCATACTGCGGTCTGAGCGTCTCGAATTACCGGCGGACTGAGTGCGGGTGATCAATTGAGGTCAGGCCCGGCGGTTGGGTGGTGTGGGTGATCGATTGGGGTCAGGCCCGGCGGTTGGGTGGAACGGGATGTAACAATCACTTCTGTCCCTGACCACCCTCATTCTTACCAAAGTGTTCGCATCCTTCTTACCCACTAAATTCAATAATATCCAACATATTGTGCAGCCGCTCACGTCATTAGAGATGCATAAAATCTCGCAATCAGTCAAATCGTCGGAGTTGCGCGCTCTCATTGACTGGATGGAGTGCTTGGAGACCGTTACGCTCCATCGTCTAGCCGTTCAGAAGACTGTGAGAGCACTTAGTATTCCCCCTGCCAAGCCGGTCAAAAGGCTCGTAATCGAGGGTACAGTCTTGGAGGGGGCGGAACTGGGAGATTATCAGTCTTTTAAAATGTTCATACAGTGCACCTGAAGTCTCTGAGTACCCGGAAGCACCTGACATACTCCCCGAATCCACCCCTGATCAACATCGGATCCGCCAACATTCATCATTTTCTATGTAGAGTATCTCATATAAACCAATTTATATCCATACCTCTCCAAAGCTCCAAAGGGGTACCGCTTACCTTTGCCTGGGACCCTCTCCATCAAAGAATGATCAGCGGTTGAGTTCCCGAGTCAACCCAAGTGCATTGAAGCCGCGGTCTGGGAGAGAGCTCTGGCATCAGGTATCGCCATATGGCCGATCTTCCATCGTAAACAACCACTCTAAAATATTGGATTGATTCTTTCGTCGCGCGGATTAGGGTACCGCTTTATTTGTACCTGAATTGATCTAAAATGTTGTGCAGAAGGATTATTTGGAAGGGCCATGCTGTATGTGTTCAAAACCAAACACGAACGTGAGGGAAGAAGTATTTATATTGTACCCACGACAAATGATAGGTCGCATTACGGAGGACTAGGTATGGAAGTTCGGAAGGTCGAGCCACTCATAGAATGGATGATTAGAAGCATATGATTTAACATGGAATGTCCTAAGTTGGCATAATTTAATTCTCGAGCTGATAGGCAGATATCAATGAAGGGAAAACCGACGCTGCTCGAGGGGCGACCCAAGGCAGATCACTCATTCAACGTTGCGCTGGAGATTTTATGTGTGATTGATTCACTTCTGGTTTGAGCGTACCGTAGGCGTGGGTTTCTGACACGCAAAGATTGGGCAATTGGGCAAATGTGTTGAGAAGGAATGATTTCGGGGTGTTGGACTGAATACACAGGGACCCTACGAGCACACTTGATCGTGCCATCGTTGGCGAGACAAAGAAGATTTGCTGGCTGAGCAGGCGAGAGGCCAGATTGGGGCAATACAATTATCGAATACGAGGTTGTTCCAGAACTTAAAACAAAAAAAGATGCTTGAACGTGTTTGGAATGGCCGGTAACGTCCGGTGATGAGTATAATCCCGAAACCGCACGTCTCGAATTCGTGTTCAACGTTCGCAGCATAGCGCATAACCTTACCCCACTGCTCTGAAGGAAGCCCAACGCGCAGGAGGCGCTCCTCAGCCGCGGTCAACGGTTTCAACAATGGCATTTATAACTGAGACACATTTTACGACGCGACAGTGAAAGCGGGTACGAGGCAGTACGGAGGTGTTTGGCATGCTCAACTACGATTATAGTAACAGGACTGGCGACGTCTAGCCACTCATAGGACAGATGATATATTGAGCTGGACGTCTTAAATGCCTAGGATTAAATCAGAGTTTTAATTGCGCATAGATTATGGACCGTAAAGCGGAGATAATGGAGGTGCGGAAGTAGCGCAAGCGTTTCGGACGGAGACCAATCGACAAAGTGCGCGTGCACAAGTGCAATGCACTTTTGATTCACTTGTGGTCTAAAATTGTCACTAGGCTGAATATCCACGACCTCCGTATTGGGGAGGTGTGCGAGTACGTCGATCGGTTGTGAAAGTGTTCGTAATGGTTCCATGCCTACGAAATACCAAACAGAGGGTAACTTGCTATTATTTGTTACCCTAATTTCATTCGGATATATACTTATATAAGCAGATAGTTTAGTTACAAATAGTCACGGGGTTATAGGCAGTTTCCCCCCGAAGGGGTTTTCCGTCAGGAATGCACGGTTGTCCTCTTGAAATATCGATTGTAACTGGGGCATTAAGTAAGTTGGGAGAACTGGCAACCTGCCAAGAGGGGGTGACAAAAATGGATTGATGGAGATATTCACAGGTTAGCTCGTCCCATGACCTGCATACAAGAATGAGGGCAAGGCGAGTTTGGAATGTTTGTGCCTATCCTTTTCGTAAGCTGCAGGGTGCTTGAAATAATAACACCTCCCATCATACCCCAGAGCTCAAACTGGTTTTCAACTCTGCGGCGTCGGAAACTCGCTGGATAGATATTTGCGGAGGGCATGGGAACCGATGGATGGCGGGATAACGGAGATGGGGAGGTGTCAAGAGGTGCCTTCGAAGTGTAGCTGTGACTGAAGGGGGATTTGTTGGACAATTCTGGATGACCCCCATTTAGGTGACACTGCGACTGTGGACTGGATGGGTATAGCGTTTGCTCACCTTTGTCCCGCAAGTGGAAGAGCTTTAGCGGCTGACGCACGGATACTGCGGTGGTAAATGGGAGGATGGAGCATCTATTTCACGAAATTTCTGTAATGAAAGGATATTTGTCCAGAGCTCCACTGGCGAGAAGCCCGCTCTGAGAATGCAGCCCTACAGTACGGGAGCATTGAATTGTTAAGGGCACGGGTAGCGAAGGCGATCCCTGAGAAAACTACAATCACCACCACTGGTACGATCGGGAAGATAACGAATCGTGGAACTCTGAAAGCTGCAGGAAGCGCTATCAACACTGGATAATCTGGTGGACTGCCCCACAAAACCAACTCACGAACTAGATGCAAATTATGTGACTGGACAGGTCTCCCCGCACGACTCATGTGGCATTGGACTTAAGGGACAGGACGTCTGACTGCATTGAATGCAGATGTTCCCGAAGTAAGTGCAGGCACAACGACCCGCGAAGATATTGGGCTTTGAATGCCGGTTCACATCACCGGGTCCATTATTCGGGGTTATTCGGTACCATATTGTTTCTAAAGTCCTCGTCAAACCCATAGGCGTGATGGGAAGCGGGTTGCACCAGATATACTCTAGAAGACGCCATATCTGATAAGAAGTCGCTTGTGTCCATCGGCTTACCGTGATAATCCGCGAGAAACACCAGAAATTTTTCTGGAGTGGACCCAGGCTTACCTGTTTCTACCCTGAGCCAGGAGTGTCTCCTCTCCTTCTTTTGCTCTGGCGATTCCGCCAACACAGCGGTCAGGCTTATCAAGGGACGCTTATCTGGATTGGATATACGACCAAGCTGAGAGACGAAGGAAATTGCGGGAACCAAACCAGGGGGCGTAATGGAGCAACGCCCCTATTGCGCCAGAGCACGCCATCCCGCTATCGGATGGCTCAACTGTAGGGACGCTCGATGTTATTTGACACTCGCACGCACGCAATTGAGCCTCGCTCAATCAGCCTATAAGTGGTGGAGAAGTCATCCGTCATGCTTCCCCACTCCCTGCTTCGTTGATCCCGCGGTCGTTTGTCGTGGTCGTCGGCATGGAGAGTCTCAAACGTTGGGCAAGGAGTGTAGTCAAGGCTCCTGAGCACGAAATACCGACCATTTCAACAATAGACGTCATCAAGGGCTACAAGAGAAACCCGGCGCCATTAGTAAGTTCGACCCACTTCCCTACACCTCAGAATCAATAGCTCACGTGACCCCTAGGTCGTTCGATACCTCAAGTCGCTCTTCCCCATAATCCAATGGGCCCCCAACTACAATGTGGGATGGCTCTCGGGCGACTTCATCGCTGGCCTTACGGTTGGAATGGTAGTGGTCCCCCAAGGAATGTCATATGCTAAAGTACACATACTTCTTCATTCCCCGATCTCATTCCTGACCAACCGATCGACTGCAGCTCGCCTCCCTACCAGCGGAGTACGGCCTCTACTCTTCCTTTGTTGGTGTTTTTGTATACGCTGTGCGTGCTTACGGCTGCTCTCTTGTCAGAGTCACTGACTTTCTTGCTCCAGTTCTTGTTTGTGCCCACCATTACCGTGATTCAATGTCCTGTACTAATCTCTGGGTCGTAGCGCTACTTCCAAGGATGTATCCATCGGTCCCGTTGCAGTCATGTCGCTCGAAGTTGGCCAGATCATCGCACACATACAATCTTCTCACCCCAATCATTGGTCTAATCCGCAAATTGCCACCACGGTCGCCTTCATCTGTGGTTTTATGGTCCTCGGCATCGGTCTCCTCCGCCTTGGCTGGATCGTCGAATTCATCCCGACTCCAGCAGTGGCAGGCTTTATGACTGGCTCTGCTCTCAATATCGTCTGCGGCCAGATACCCGGTTTGCTGGGTATCTCCGGTCTATTCGATACGAGGGTTAGTACCTATCTGGTCATCATAAACACACTCACGAATTTGCCGAACTGTAACAAGGACGCAGCCTTTGGTCTTGTCGGTCTATTCTGTAAGTGACACGGTTAATCAAGGTGATCACCATCGGTTAACTCTTTTCAGTCTTGTATTTCTTCCGGTGGCTCTTCTCGTTCTTAACGAAGTGCTATCCCTCGAGGGCTCGCCTGTTCTTCTTCCTATCGGTCTCACGAAACGCATTCGTGATCGTGATCCTCACCCTCTCCTCCTACCTCTACATCCACCTCCGTAACGAGAAACCGAACTCCAAGGGCAACTATTCCATCAGCATTCTGAAGACGGTCCCTCGAGGCTTCCAGCACTTTGGCCAACCAACTATTGATCCAGATTTACTCAAGGCCCTTGGACCAGATCTTTTCGTCGCTACTGTCATCCTGCTACTTGAACATATCGCAATCGGGAAATGTCAGTTGTTTTCTAGTGGTTATGGGACTCCCGCTCACGCCCACAACAGCCTTCGGTCGTCTCAATGGCTACAAGATTGACCCAAATCAGGAGTTAATTGCCATGGGCGTTACGAATACTGTCGGAACCATCTTCGGTGCCTATCCTGCTACAGGTTCCTTCTCACGAACAGCTCTTAAATCCAAGTGTGGAGTCCGAACTCCTGCCGCTGGTTGGGTCACCGGTTGTGTTGTCATCGTTGCTCTTTACGGCCTTACCCCGGCGTTCTTCTTCATCCCCTTGGCAGGCCTCTCGGCTATAATTATCCACGCCGTCGCAGACCTCGTTACTCCGCCAAGCCAGGTATACGCCTTTTGGAGGGTGGCTCCACTCGAATTCGGGATTTGGGCAATCGGCGTGCTGGTTTCAGTCTTTGGTACCATTGAATACGGCATCTATGCGACGATTTCCCTCTCGATTCTCCTCCTACTTATCCGGATTGCCCACCCAGGCGGACACTTCTTGGGTAAAGTCCCAGTCCGCGCCGAGAACGACAAAACCGTGCGTGACGTTTTTCTTCCTCTCGACAAGACTGGTAAGCTACAATTATTCCCTGTCGTATGTCATTGACTCAATCGCATGTCAGCTACCCGCAATCCTCACATCAAGTTCGACCCTTTCACGTCTGGTGTCTTTGTCTACCGGCTCGAAGAGTCTTTCACATACCCAAATTGTTCCTCAATTAACTCTGCCATCGTCGATTACATTAAAGAACACACTCGTCGTGGCAAGGACGTCAGTTCCATCCGCCTCATCGACCGTCCTTGGAACGAATCCGCCCCTCGAAGTGGCATAGATCCAGCCGCTCACGACACGTCGAAGCCCCTCCTCCATGCCCTCGTTCTCGACTGTTCTGCCGTCCCCAACGTTGATACGACTGGTGTCCAGAATCTCATCGACACCCGGAAGGAGCTCGAGAAATGGACCGATGGACCAGTCGAGTTTCACTTTGCGACTATCCTGAGCCCATGGGTTCGCCGTGCGCTTCTCGCAGGTGGATTCGGTACTGGCGATGGTAGCCATATCCCTGTTGAAGTCGCCCCCGTCGTCCCGGCCCATGATCAAGAATATAACCACATCGCGGATGAATGGAAGCTCCGCTATACCGCCGAGCATACACGACAAAAGACTTCTGGGGACGATTTAGAGGGTAATGGCGATGGCGATTCCGGCAAGGTCCACGCCAGTGACGGAGGGCGTGATTACACGGACTCCCCGTCCCAAGGTCCTTTAGTATCGACGTTGACGCCATTCTTCCATGTCGATTTGTCTTCGGCGGTCCGCGCTGCCGAAGCCAGCGCCGCGAGGAAGGACTCGAAGGACTCGAGGATCTGAGGTAAACATGCTCAGACGGGATTCATTGGAATGTCTTGTAGTAGTTGAAGGAATTTGACGTTTACTAGATGATTTCTCCTGTACCATACCTCGCTGAGCATTAAAATCATCAGATACTTCACTAGTTTCTGAACAAACTTGTTCCACTTGTCGTACTTAGTATTTCGAGCCTTAACTTGAGAAAGGCCAAAGAAACGAAGCTTTGAACTCCGCCACAGCGGCGCGACAGACGCGTCTTCCTCGGATCGCGTTCTCAATCGCCCATTGCCACGAGAAACACCCAATTGTGCTCTAGAACCAGGCATCTATTTTTTGTATGCCATGACAACTCGCCGAAACAGACCAGCGGCTCAGGCACGCAAACCGCGTGCAAGCGCAAGTAATGCACTCACGATGGGTCCAGATCGCATTGTTACGCAGTTTAGACAAGGACAGGAATCTCAGGAGCCATCGCCCATTGAGCAGTCAGCGTCAGGACCCTTACGAAGGAGCACTCGGGTACAGCAACTTCAGGCACTGGGAAAAGGAGGTGCCAGAATACTTGGAATTACACCAAATTCATCGACCCTACTTGCCTCTCCTGCCGGCTCGTCGCCTGGAGCGTCGCACGTGAGGAAGAAGAGCTCGATGAAATTCGGAAGAGGATTTGCCGACTCACCGAGCAAGAAAGACGGCCATGTGTCATTTGGTAGCGATATGGTCTTTGGAGACCGCTCTGGGGGAGCCCTGGGGTTCTCGGTACAGGAAGGCGAAACGGAAGACTTTGATTTTGAAGATGGGGATGAAGGAGAAGATGATGAAGGAGAAGGAGAAGATTGGGGAATTGTGGACAGAATGCGTCTTTGGAGACACGACGCCATGACCCAGCATCTCTACGAGACTGCCATATTTTGGGGGGATAAAATCCTGACTTGGACCAGTGCGTTGTTCGTCCACGCGACTTGAGTTTCGAATTCTAATTCTCTCAAATGATCACGCTAGATGACCCCAATGATGCCTTTTGGTTGGCACAAGTCCACTTCCAGACCGGACAATACGCCCGCGCTGAGCGCCTCCTCACTCGACCGTTCCCTGCAAAACCCACCCTTGTGTCTGAATCGACCAGTACTCTGGCGATGACACCAGCACCCCATCCACTCGGTGGATTCCCACCTGTATCCTCTTCGAGTCCGGTCAAAGGAAAGGGCAAGGCTCACAATCTTATTGATTTGCAATCAGATTCTAGTTTCTTCCTCTCAGCTATGGGAGGGCAGCCCAAAGTCACAGTTCGACCACCCGTGGATCAGTTTGACGCATCATTCGATGGCGATGAGAGCCTACGTGCCGGCCTGCATCTCGAAGCCAACGATCTGCTTGACCCGGACGAGAAAATACGAGGCGGATTCGGCGAGAATACCGCGGCGGGGGATATTGCGATGATGGAAGAGGAAGGTTTATCACGACTTGTCGATATGAGCTTGACCTGCCGATACTTGGCCGCTCGATGCCAGTATCAACTCGGTAAATGGAGTAATGCTGTCGAGTTGCTTGGAAAAGAGAACCCCTTCCGCCAATCTGGTGAGTCGGACTTCTTCAACAGAGTTGGTTCCTTATGTTGATCCACAGTGGAGAGCGGGGCGCATATTCGCAATGAGGATGGAGGTATCAAGGCAAGTCAGATTTAATGCATCAGGTTTTCCCCTCACAGTGTTACCAATAGCTCGAGGCATCAATGTGTTTCCTTCGTGGTCAGATATACCTGCGCCTTAGTCGCGGCGAGAAAGCAAAGGAAGCCTTTCTAGAGGCTTTAGCCCTCGATGTCAAGTGCTTCGAAGCGTTCAACCTCCTTGTCCAAAATCAAATGTTGTCCATTGACGAAGGTGAGGGGAATTCCAACCAATCAATGACAACATATTCACCAGATCGTAGAGTGGGCACTGACCCAGGGCCTCAACTACGAACAACAGGCGCCTGAAGATGCCAATTTCCTTCGTATGATGTATACAATACGGTTGAAGAAGGTGAAATTTCTTCCACTTCCCCCGACCAAGGTCCACTCATCACAATCTACAGCTCAAGCATCGTGACGAGATCGCCCTAGCCCGGAAACGACTCACCGAGGAATTTGGTCTGGGGGATAATTGTGATCTCCTTTACACACTCGCCGATTCACTATACAATCAGTTCCGATGGGCAGACTGTTTTGCTGTTACCTCTCGGTGAGTCCAACCAATCGTCGTCATGTATGACGAAGACTAGTGTGTTGACGGATGATCTAGGATCATGGAACTGAGTGGCATCCACACGATGACACTACCATTGCACATCGCTTGCATGTATCATCTCAAGCATCTCCATTCCCGACTGTTTATTCTTGCGCACGAATTGGTGGACAAGGAGCCTGAATTACCTATGAGCTGGCTGGCGGTAGGGGTGTGGTACCTCATTTCTCAAAGGTGGCGAGATGCGCGACAATACCTGAGCAAGACTACCATCATGAACCCCCGCCTTGCACCAGGCTGGATAGCGTTCGCACACAGCTTTGCTCTTGAAGGCGAACATGAACACGCGATCACGGCTTACTCGACGGCTGCGCGGCTGTTCCCTGGGTACGAAAAGGAGCAACGCCACCGTTTCCTTTGGTTGACCAATTTGTTCAGAACTCACCTTCCATATCTATTCATCGGCATGGAGCAGCTAACGCTGTCACACATCACACTCGCTGAGGCATCACTCACTGTTGCTGAAGCCATATGCGATTCAGATCCACTCGTTCATAACGAGAAGGGTGTCGTTGCGTACTCAAATAAGAAGTAAGTGCCTGGCACACTGTATGACAATCCCTGACCTTGTTGTTAATGTCTGTCTAGCTATCGAGGGGCAGTGGAATGCTTCAAGAAAACCTTAGCGTTGGCCAAAATTGTACCAGGATCAGAAACCAATTGGACCTCGACCTACTGTAATCTTGGTGCAGCACACCGTAAGCTCGGGTGAGTGTTCGGTACCCTAATAACCTAGAGATGAGGAATGCCGATCGTTTCTGGTCATAAGTGAATGGGAAGCTGCGGAAGAGGCATACCAAAAGGTGTTAGAGATCGAGCCCCGTCATGCGACTGCTTTAGCTTCGCTGGGAATAGTTTTCCATATGAGAGAAGAATATTCCGGCGCTATTCAGAAGTATCATGAGGTACGTGGTAACGGATGCCTCCGGCGTCCGTCCGGCTTTACGAGCGTGCTCAAACGCTTTCTCACAGGCTCTCAGCCTCCAACCGTTGGACACCAATGTGCTAGAACTGCTCAATATGGCTCTCATTAGTGAAGCAGATCGCCCGAAACGGAATTTACCTTTTGACGAAACGTGGGCGGCAACCGTCAACAAGACGCCGGGTGGCCTCATGAGGAGCATTGCCGTCGCCGACGACAAAAGCCCAGTCGGTTGGGACTTTGCGTACGGAGGTGTTCAGTCGGCATGGTCAATGTGACGGGAGTCATCGTACGAGGGTGCTTCCCCATCGCGATTAGTTCTCCCGCTTTGGCGTAGCCAGCAAGCATTTGTATAGACGTTGTCCCTCTAGTTGAATACTACGGCGAGTGCTGGCGTCCCTCCTGCAACTATACGCGGCTCCACCACCTAACGGCGAGATTCCCTCGCGTCTTCTGGGATTGTAGCCTCAAAGACCGACATGGGACCTCGAATGGCTTAACGATACACGCTTCTTCCTGTCAGGCTCGTTTGTACTTACGTTTTCGTCCATTACGCCCGCCGACTCCATGGGGCTTCCAAGTGCGATATGTAACGAATACATCCCTTGCGCCACCAATAGAGCAGTGGCGACCCCCACTAATCGTCATCTCCCAGCATTCTGCTGAACGACGGATGATCCCAGAGGTTCAACAAGCGCAGTTAATTACCGAGTTTTTTTTTCAGTATGCAATCTTATCGGTCGGCTTACGCCGCTTTCATCTGTCTTCCTGTTGTGCGGCTTTATCGTTAAATCCTCTACTCTTGCACTGAATGAATGAGAGGGCCATGAATAATCAATGGCTCACGCGTCCAGAAATCTAGAACGTAAATTCGTGAAAGGTCGTAAAGGCAGAACCAAGGCTACATGTAGCGTCCATACTATAAACGGGCGCAAGGATCATAAAGAATAAGAAGAGAGAGAGGGATGGTGAGACAACGTACACGAGGAGATATGATCATAAAAGAAAGAAAGAAAAACTACGAGTCAGTTGATGTCTCCCTCCCCGGGTTGGCAACGAATAATGTCGGCTTGGGCACGAGGCCGAATGTGCGCTTCTTCGGCGGCGTGACTGGTGGAGAGGCTGGTATCAAGATGGGGCTCTTAGAGCTCAGATCTACTGACGCTCGCTTCTCGAATGCTTGTATTCGGGCCGCAACGCCTGTACTGACAGTCCTCTTCGGCGGTGGCTGCGGGGGCCGAGGACCCCTTGTTGATGAAGACGGGCTACGGAGTGCTAGCGGTTTCCAGGGTGGTCGTGTTTGGTCCCTGTCCTGCTCCGGCGACTCCATAACGGGTATATCCAACGAGCGCGATCGAACCGTGTGCGAAGGCTCTTCATCGAGCAGTGATCTACTTGCAGCTGTATCGTTGGTATCAATTCTCTGCACCACCTCCCACTTCCCTCCCAGCCTCTCCAGCGCTTCACTATTCGCGGTCTTCAAGGAGCTGAGACTTCGCCCATGTGCGGCGGCCCCAGGTCCATACACACCCTGCTGTGCACCCTCCCTTAGATTTGCAACGCGACCCTTGCCCTTCTCCAAGTTCGGCGTAGGAGCTTCCTCAATAGCCCCCAGGCGCGGTGGCGGTGGGTTCGGGTCTCGGAAATCTAGAGCATCATGGGTGCCATGACTTACTCCCCGTTCGCCACGGTGCTCAGCACTGAATATCGATGAGATGACAGTGACAGTTCTAGCCAACCCTGCCCCGATTCGGCCTCCTGCAGACAAACTCCTATTCACGTTCGTGGGGCCAAACGTCGGACTGCTCGGTGGCGAAGTACCAAAGGTAATCATACCGCGTCGAGGGCTATGTGGCGGACTCTTCGTTAGCAACTTGGGCTTCCCTTCATGAGACGGTACAGGCGCTGCTGCGTTTGCTACGGTTATTCCCGCGACTCCAGACTCCTTAGTAGGAGTATTGTTATGCCCTTGTGACGAACCGTGCGAGTCAGTTGTGACTGATTGGATCGGTTGGAGGGGGACGTAAGGCATCCCGCCGACGCCTAGTATACTAGTTCCAGACCCAGATGATGACTGCCGAACGGGACGCGGCCGCATTCCCGCGTTCTGTAAAGCCATCGCCCGGTCGTATTCGTCCTCCGGTTCGGCGTGATCGTCCCCGAACGGATCCCGGTATGACGAGTACGAGGTTCGTCGCCGGGAATGCCGTAAGGTTTCGGCCGCAGTATAGGTGTCTGAGAAAGGGTCCATCGCCACGGTGGGATCGGCACTTTGAGGCAATCGAGGAGGTGCACCGCTGAGTCCAAATGCCGACCGGAAGCTCGTAACAGAGGCGTTGACGATGGAGGTAAAAGTAGACGGTTCTCGACTCCATCCATATCGTCCAACACTCGAAGATCCTGCTGTACCATGACGCCGCGATCCCCATCGCCTCGCCTCGTACGTATCTTCATCCGCCAGAATATCGAACCTCTCCCTGACAGGCACCATTTTGGATGGCTTGCCGATGTTCATGAGGCGAGTTACGATTCCTTCCTGCTGAGTCGCACCAAAGCCGCCAACCATGACTAGTTTTTCCGGTTCTCCGCTCAAAGAGCTCCAATTTCGTTGATGACCGTTTCGCCGCTTCCTTATGACGATTATGATGATAACGGCGGCAGCTGCGAAACCAAGTACTCCAAGAACTGAGCCGAGTACGACCGCCAGAGACGAAGAGGAAAGCTTCTCAGCAGGCTGAGAGTAAGAAGGATCGCTTGGGTTATCCGTCCCGCCGTTGTTGCCGTTGTTGCCGTTCGAGGTACTGGTGGGTCCAGGCCCACTGTTTCCGTTTCCGTTGCTTCCATTGCCATTGGAAGGGCCATGAGATGGGTTTGGTGGATTGTTGGTATTGGGATTTGTCGACGAAGTTGGCGCAAAGGTGTTCAGGAATGTAACACTGGTGAGATCTAATAATTGCACAATATTTTGGACCGCTCTAGTCCCGTCGAAGCCTGCGGAAAGTCAACGTGCATCCGCACGAATTTAAACCTCTATACTCACCGAAGAAAAAGAAGACGGATGTTCCGACTGTCACAGCTGTATGATCGAAGCGACTGCCGAGACTCTGATTCAGGGCGGGGACTGCGGACCATTGGAGTTTCTTCAAGTCAAGGATCGCACCATCCGAGAGCGCGGTCTGGAAGGAAGCGTCTGCACCGCCATGAATAAGGATCCTATCCGTATCGATGACAGTAGCGGCAAAATTCCGCCTTGGAACTGGTATTGAGCTGCCTCCTATCGCCAAGGTAGACCAACTTGACTGCGCAACATCATAAATGTATACAGTGTCAAGTGGTAGAAGGGCATTTGTAGAGCGGGAGAGTCCTCCTAGAATGACGATACGTCCATCACCAAGAGAGAGAGCAGCATGACCGACTAAACCAGGGGGATTATTCGCAGCAGCTATAGCCGTAAAAGTGGGTCCGGAAGGATTGAAGGCGTTAGGCTGCGCGAAGGCGAGACCGGAACCATCCACTTTTTCCCCACCCGTGATGTAGACTATATCCTTATAACCAATAGAACTGTGGTATTGTCGCCGCATTGGTTGGTCCGCCCAACCTTCGCCACGACTTGTCCAACTAGCCGATGCGCCGTCAATTGTCAGTTGCCAAGCTGAATCGTTGCGGGTTGGAAGCGGAACTGAAGTCCCAGCATCTCCTCCAAATACCAGTGCTTGAGAGGTCGAATAAGCTGTGATTGTATGGAACGCAACTGACGGACCACCAGTAGCGTTCAGTATTGACCATGGGGTAGAGCCGAGGTCGAACGACTTCCCAAAATTCAAGGCGAGTAGCTCATCAGTGTTTGGTGCCGAGTTATAGGAGTAAGCGTTGTTCTGATCAATCTTGCCTCCATGAATATACAACGTGTTTCCTACAACAGTGGCAGCTTGACCCCATCTTTCCGCCAAGTTAGCACTCTACTCGCAATCCAACGTGACCCTGTGCATATTCTTACCGTGGTGATACCGTACTTTGAGCGAGAACAACGGAAGCGCTGAGGAGAGCGAGGGAGAGGCGAAATCGGAAGGACAAAGACTGCGCCGATGTCGGAATAGGTATCATGTAGCGTTGTAATACTTGTCGTCAAGAGTCGTAAGGCGAAAGCCGCGCCGGATTACACGGTCAGTATGCCAGGTCGGGTAAGGAACAAGTCAAAGAAAGGATAATAAAGCAAATGGGGAGACTGGCTTTGGACCTTCCTTTGACCTTCCTTTTCAGTGCGCTTCCTTCCAGTGCGCAGTGCGCAAATCTAGGACTCGGATAATCAACCTGCACTTGGCTTCCATTATTTGGTACCAAAACAAATGAAGCGGGTCGAATATATAGTAAGCAGGCTAGATACATTGGTGCATATCAAACTGATCCTCCAACCTTGGTACCGTTCTCATTATCAGAAGAGGGTTCATCGGTAACTGGCTAGTTCCCCCGTGAAAGTCGTTCGGGATATTCGGCCAGTGGATGAATGATCGAGGGCATTACGAGTAAAGGACAGCTGCACTGAAGAGAACATTTATCCGTAAGAAAACCAGCGTTGAACTATAGCTTGGCCGTGGGTCTGGAAATTCCATAATATTAACGACCATCTTTATAAGAACCAGGGATACAACTTACCATGCCTTTTAGTACCCTATCTGGCTTCGAACACGCGAATCATGTTTGAGGTTCCTTCCCTCTCGATCTCATCTCGAATGACGGCTGGGACATTTGGACAGTCAGCAAAGTATACACGTGTGAAAGTGGCTTTGCTGTGATTTTGATCTTTCAACGCGTTCATATACTCCTGGACGTTCTGACCATTCCCATCCCAGTTTTCTATAAGGAGGTTAGTGACCGACTTTGGCGGGTCAACGCTAAGTGCTTCCACCATCAACACTACTCCCGGCCCTGAAAGACGCAAAGAATGTAAGTTGTACATGAGGTCGAACACCGCACGTGCGGCCTGGACAGCAGGAAATGAAGTGTCTTTGGTGGATATGGTCACCGTATGGACAATTGAAAGCACAGAAGCAATTTCCTTGTAATGAGACGGGTTGAAGAGTTCGGCACCGTGGACTACAAGTCGGTTAAGCCCAGGAAATGATAACCCTCCCTTCACTATGCACGCAAGGACATCTACGAACTGTTCGGAGAGTTCGAGACAGGACAGCCGGAAATGTACAAATGGGGGGTGAATGGACAAGGTTGCGGGTGTTAGCGACGAGAGTTCCGGGGCCTCTCCCGCGAAGGAAAGGGACATGAGTTTGGGGTGGCTGTGCAAAACTTCGAGGATATTGAATGAGTGATAGCTCCTATCAAACTGAAAGTGAAGTTCTTTTATTTGCGACGTAAGGAAGGAGGGAAGCGTTTGAGGGAACGTGTTGCAACAGCTCAGTTTGTCGATTCCTTTGGTGGAAATTTCAAGGGAGGTAGGCTGAATAGTGGCTCCGGGTTGTGGCGTATTGGGCTGCACAATCCGTAGGTGCAATGGTGCACGTCCGAGTGAAGGAATCGAAGGTAAGCGGAGAACGTTGAGCAATTCAAGCCGTGTAGAAGGTGGGATGTTTTGTATGAATAAGGTGCTCGTCCTCATCTCATCGGAGGGATAGAGTGTTGCTTCGACACTTGCACCGTTGGAGCGTTCCAAGCTCTTTTCAAACAACTTCCTCCCCAAGAGCTTAACACCTAGATTGCGAGACTTCACACCGCAACGACGAGAACTCCATAGAGTTTGAACTGTCGGAATGCGAAGGTAGGTCCACAGCTGAGGCAGGTCGATCGAGATACATCGCCATCTCCGGCAAACGGCAGAGAGGATAAACGGAGCAAAATGCATAGTCCTCTCCATGGGTTTGAAGTTCCCTGAGAAATCGCGTCTTAGTCGGTCGCGCTCTTGTTCCACAAGGTCGATGAAGATACGCTCCAAAACTTCAGGAGGAACACGACGGATGGGATGAAGGAGGGCATTCTTCTCTGTGATGCTAGTAGTTACAGCATCCAGGCTGACATCTACTGAAGAGAGCGACAGATTGGCGGAGACTTGGATGAGTTTGAAGGCTTCACGTTCATCGTCGACAAGGTGCGTGTGGGACTGGATGGCAGCAATGGGGGGTTCCAAATTAACAAGGACTGTTTTGAGAGAATCGACCATGGTTGAAAATGCATTTCTGGCACGAGCCGCCGATGAGAGCATTTCCATGATATCAACGGCTTGGTCATGTGCTTCAGCTGCTAGCTCTATCGCAGCGATAAGTTTATTCGCGACTTCTAGTATCTCTCCGTAGACCTCTTGCACGTGTCCGGCACGAGTCGCGCATTCGCGGAGTGAACTCGCGGATCGATCAGCGCGTGCGACTTCTTCTTGAAGTTGGAGCTGCTGCAGCTCAAGTTGTAGTTGAAGCGATCTGTCACGTCGGAGGAGCGCTCTGAGGGCTCGTGCCTCGGTTTCCCCAGGCACCCGATTAGGGTTTTGAGAGACGGTGGACATTCTGGCAATGATTATAAGGGCCGCCTATGGCTTTGAAGGATCCTCACTGAAGAGGTAGGCAGCAGAAAGCTCGTCAGGCTCAGGCTCCAGGCCCCAGGCTCCTGTGAGGGAGCCTGTGAGGAAGCCGAGTTCTTTGTGCGTCGGTTGAACGAAACCATTGACTGGTCAACAGCAAATCCAACAACCCAACAACCGTCGGCGCCCGTGATTTATCGCCGCAAAATTGGCTTATTGGGCGTCTGGAATTGAGCTCATCGGATCAGTTTTCTCTTCCTATTCCAACCTCCGTCCAGAGGCGGCGTGATCTATCATGCAAGCCTCCTTATCGACTACCCCTGCAATACTGTCGCTACCAGTAGAAGTGGGAAGTTACATCTGGGAGGTGATTCAATCGAAAGAAGCCCTCCGTGCGCTATCAATTACCTGCAAGGTCTTCCGGCATCTATCCCAGTGCTTTATATTTCGCAAATTCGTCTTGTCCTTCCCCTTTCCGGGGGCCGATGATACAGAATCACGCCTTCCCCACATTTGCGAGCGACTTGGCGGCCTCAGCATGAACAAGCGGTTACTGTCCTATATCAGGGAGATGGAAATAGGGTCCCATTCTGATAGTGCTTGGTATATGACGCTATCCCCTTTCCCGGTATCGGCCCGGCCCGCGCTCGCGGAATGTATCGAAGGCATGACTTCGCTCAAATCGTTCTACTTGAGGCAAACAGTCATATCCTCTGTGCTTGCCCAAGCAATCCTCCAAGCGTCGGCACGGCAAGTAATCGATCTCAGATTGGACCGTTGTTCATTCTCGACACTTACCGAAGCATCGGCAGCGGGCCGTCTTCGGATCTCAAACCTGGAGATTTGTATCTGGAACACGCTAGGAGGCCCAAGCGGAAGTGGGCCTCAGAACACTCCGGGTCCTTTCCTTGAAAAGTTTGTCCGCGCAGCGCGATTGGACGTCAAGTCTTTGAATCTCAACAACAACGATTTCTCAAATCTCAATACCTTCCTCGACGTTCACTTTCCCTCCCTTCAATCATTCATCTTGCAAACATTATCACTGCCCGGCGTACATAATCCTTCTCTCTGCCTAGCCATACACACATTCCTTCACAAACACCACTCAATCACCCGCCTCAAATTACTGGGAAGTCCGCGCGGCTGCGGTGTATTTCAGCCCTTCCATCCCACCTCTCTGCCTCACTTGCAAGAGCTAGAGTGCTCAGCGGCCACTGTTCAGCAGCTTGTTCCTGGGAGGCCGGTGGAAATTATCACGGTCTACATTGATGACCCATCTCCATCACTGCCTGCCCTTTCAGTACTTGCAAAATCCACAGGTATGGTCAAGGAACTTTATATTTTTGTTGGGAAATGCGGGGCTACATGGACAGAGTTGATTGAGCTCCTGGAAACGTCCGCTCCCAAGTTGCAGGTCCTCGACGTCATCCATCAGGGCCTCCAGGGACGAACGCAGGTTAGTTACTGCGTTTCTGAAGGCTAACCTACTGCACCCCTTCTGACCACAATAACAGGCCGAGTATCTTGCCCCATTATCGTTCAGTTCCTTGAAGGGACTTCCACACCTGCGGTCGCTGACCATCGACTATCCTGTGGTGTCTATGCTTATGGCTTATGATTTCTCTATGGGTACAAAATTGGCTCGGATGAGGCATCCGAGCTTAGTTTCGCTAAATATTCTTGCCGATTTGGACCTTGCTCAGATCTCTTGGAAACGGGATGGCACAAAATGGGTAGGATTTTCAAATTTATGGGTAGATTTCTACGAAATAGATATTGAGACGCCCTGCTCATAATGTCCGTTGTTCGTAACGCCGTGGGGTAGTACAGAGACGACTGAACCTGTATAGCTAGCGTCCAGTTTTGTAGGATAAATGAATACCATTCCGGTACTGTGCCAAAGTAGGCTAATCAGTAGTTGACAGTGACCTCTCACAGAACTCCTCCCATTCCCCACCCTCATCCCATAGACACCGCAAGCTCCGCAAACGCCTAGCCTTGAGAACGGCACGCATCAGGGTTCGCATACCACGTCTCACGTTGTTACCGACGTGAGTCATGTCAAGCTCAAGAACCTCTACGCCAGGACACATTGGCGGTTGTTTCCCTCCCTTCCTAGGGGCCCCGTCATGAAAGACGCTGGCTTCGGGGTCTACTGGGCCTATCTGCTTTGTAAGCTCCTTCAAGACGCCTTTCCCTAAGGGGATTCCCATAATCTTGACATCCCTCACACCCGGAAACACTCGCAGGAACCGCCCATTGTCAAGGACATTGTCCTTTGGCACGGAGTGACCGGAATGCTTTACGCACAACCTTTGAGGAAGGCAAGCGGTCCCTTCAAATAAGCGGTCATCCCGCCAAGTTTCCAGCAGCCGCCATCCTCCACCATTCCGCATATCGATAAAAAGTGAGTCGACAGCGGGAGCCGAAACACTGCCCAACATCCAATTTTTCTGGAAGCCCGCCCAATGAAAGTCGCGGAGCTGCAGTATATCAGGGTCGCCTTTGATCTTGGAACACCTCCACTCCGTCTTCTCCACGACGAGCGTCTCAAGTACAGGTGTCACAAATATTAGTTCACGAACCACGGAGCGACGAATCTCGAGGTTCACAAGGGAGAACAGCTCGATGTCACCGAAGTAGCTTGTTCCGGAGTAGCTTGCTCCGGAGTGCACGTTCGTGAGCGAGAGAGAAGTGAGAGATGAACACGAGGCCAAGAAGGTGTGAAATCTGATGCACCACACATATCGCAAGCCGTCGATTTTTAGCCTGCGGAGCTGTTCAACCCATTTCGGCCTGAAGTTTGCTGTCCATAGGCCACGGAATTCAGCAGAATTGAGCCTTGGCGCCCAGTTTGCAATATTGACCGTAAGCCGTATTAATGCTTCAGACCGTCTGAGAGAAATGTGCTCAAGAGCTGGAAATGGCCCACGAATAAAGCTCTCAGGGATTGGGTATGAGGGCCAACGGAGATCACTGTCAAGAGAGAGGGACTTGAGACGAGACATGTGCTCGGGATATGAGAGTATGTCCACCGACTGGTTGATCGTCTCGTTGCGTTTGGTGGCCACCTTGCGCGAACATCTCCCCTGTAGAAACTCGAGATGGAGAGGCGTAGCCCCAGAGCGCACTAAAGCTTGAAGGAGCTGGTCAGTGGCGACACAGTTCTCCTTGCCGTCGTGATAGCGAGAGGAGAGGGGCCGGTTATGGTAGAGGATGACACGCAAGCCGCCCCACAACTTTGACGTACTCAAGCAGGCGAACCTCCACGACCTGCAGACCTTCGCCAATTCCCATGGCGAACCACCGGCCTTCACACAGAGGAAGGTGATCTCTCCGATCAACTCATAAGGCAGACGATGAAAAGGTGCAACAGAGGATTTTAGGCGGTCTAGCCTGCGCTTAAGGCATCTATGTAGCTTCTCTTCGGCTCCCAGAGCCTGTCGCGCTTTCTCGACTGCTTTCATTTGGGCATTGACCTGCATTTGGTGAGCGTCGATGAGAGCACGTATTTGAGCCCTTCCAGAAGCGGTGGTAGCATTACGGATTTCTAGATCATCGTCTTCCTGATTAGGCGAAACCAATGTCAGGTGGTGGAGAGCAGAGCAGGCAGCGAATTTACCGTTTCCGACTGCGGAGGCGACTTGCGGTTTCCATCTTCAGTAGTTATAGCAATCGCCTTGGAATTCTTCTTGACGCCACGAGATTGTTTCTTGCTGCTGTCTAAGGAGATCGAGGCTTCGGAGTCGGAACCATGGTAGGCCGAGTACTCGCAAGTTTCCTTCTCAGAATCCACTTCCTCTGTTTCTTCAAGTCCACTTTGCTGTTCAGCTGCCAATGGCGCGTCTGCGTCGTCAGACAGTTCCGAGAGCTCAGAGTCGGACTTTGTGCATCTGCTGTCCGTGGGCATTACAGTGGTCGTTAGTACGGGATTTACCAATGCTTTGGCGTCTTCTATATCGGTAAGATCCGATTCTGATGGTGCCGGGCAGTTGGATAGTGCGGAAATGCGTGCCTGCCTTCTCGTGTTGACCTGCATTGGAGCTGGGAGGTTGAAAAGATGGTGAAATATAGCCGAGAGTCTGCGCAGCTTAAGGTGTACGCGCAGATAGGACGACAAACACCTAAAAAGGGGGATGTGGGAGAGACCAAGCTTGGCAACGAGGCTGAGTCAAACGTCACAGGGTACCATGGGTACTATATCTGATTGTTATCCGTGGATGATGCATAATATTACGACCAGCTAGACCGGCCTGGTGAGCTGAGTTTGAAAAGGAACCCCGTACATCACCATGAAGGGGATATTGGTCTCTCCATCTTTGATGTTGCGAAGTACCCTAGTCAGTATCTTGCACTTCGATAGGACTCACTAGCCTCACACTCAATACAGCGCCTGCTCAAGTGCTTCCCGACGACAAACACCCAGTCTTTGTTAATCGGAAGGAGTTCTTCCTCGATGTCTCAAACTCTCGTTCTCCGATCTACAAGATGTTCGCGATCAATGGGCGCGCAACTAAGCTCAAGTTACAAGTTGGTTCTTAAGTCGAGATAGAAAGCAGGTCCGAAGGATCAATTTATGGCCCATATCAGGAGTCAATTTCCACCCGATTATCTACCCACATTCTGGAAAATACGCCGAAGTATACGGTGCCGAAATGCTTGAGAGGACTGGAAACAACAATCGAGTTCCAGCTAGCAATGCCGGAAGAGAACAGAAAACGGTCAAAAATCATACTATTCGCCGACAACACGTCTTCGGTTGCTTCGATAACAAACGAGAAATCAGGATCGAGCCAACAGATATCACAGAAGTTCGTGGAAACCGCAACAAACTTTCTCGACGAGAACAGAAGGGCAAGCATAGAAGTATCGTAGGTCCTAGGACACATGGACATAACAGGGAACGACAGAGCGGATGAGATAGCGAAGGAGGCGACCGAACTCGAGCCCGCCACGGCGAAACTCCACCGACAGCTACGCGACAGCATGAAAGTTGAATTGGTCACTAAATGGGTAAGGAAACCGATGACGGGACGATACGCCATAGCAGATCGCATACCACCCTCCTTGGCATGCTTAATCGACACACGCTAGGGGTGGTAACACAAGCACGAACCGAGCGCGGATACTTCGGAGAATACTACCAAATACACAACATACAAGAACCCGTTACTTGCCCATGTGACGCGGACCTCCAGACACGCGAGCACCTAGTATTCGAATGCATACGAGAAACACCGGAACACAATTCACAATTAACGAGGGAGCCCCAGATCACCAGCTAGCAACGCTCTTCGGTACAAAGGCGGGAATAGAAGCCCTAGCCGAGTTTGTCAAGCAAACCCATGGAGATACTAGTTGCAAAGCAGAGCGGTCAGGGAACCCGAGGAACAACGGAGCATAGCAACGTCGCTACCCGAACCACACGAACACAACCCGTCCGACCCGCCCCGTCACATCAGAAACACCACCCACAGGCGAGCACAAACAACAAGAGAGCCCAACACGTCAAATACGCAACCAGGCAGCCCACCCTAGAGACCATACCTGTACGCCATGTTGTATATAACATTCCCTCTCGTCATATCCCTGCGCACGGATTCGTAGGCTGCTGGTCAGGTGGTGTCTTGGTCCCGTAACGTGTACCTGTAACCACGCGAAGTGTAGGTCTCTCTCTCTACCCACATTCTTGCGTCCACTCTGGGATGTGTGCAGACAAGGTTCTAGACATCGGTTCAAATGTCGAGGGCTTGTGGTTGTTGTGATGGTCGAGCCCATGGAAGCATCACAAACCTAGGACCTGCCGAGCCATGGGATGTGCTCTGGGATTGCCCAGAGTGGACGCCTCATACTCTCGTTTAGGGCCACCACCTGTAGGTACTTGGAGATTACCACCCAGACATCATTGATGGAAACCTCGTCTACCGGGGGGGGGGGGTTTCCCACGAGTAGGGCCGTCTATGGCGTACGATACCGAAGCATTTTCCTGGGTTGCCGCCATAGTTTCTGCTTGTCGAGGTGGGCCCATGGCAAAGTGCACTGTTGTCCTGGTATAACATAGACAACGTAACGCTCATTGGAAGCAAAATGGGTTAGCTACAATTCCAGCACCAATATTCCTTGTTTGGACCGTCCAGGAGGCACGGGCACGAGCGGAAACGGTGGGAATCTGTTCGAAGGACCTGGGTGTATGTGTCTGAACTGGACGACCACTTCGCCATTTTCGAGGACCTGTTGGACCTCGAGAGGCGGCTCTTGAGTTCATTCCATGCACTTTACGCGAATTCATTATTGCATGTACACGTAAAGTGCCTTGAAACAGCTGAAACAGACAATAACCTAAAGACCCAGCTCCAACTTGGACGGCCCCGCAACGTTGTCAATAACACCCACGCCTCCACCGTCATATCTCTGCTCCTTACCTGTTACGCCCTCATTCCTTCAAGACTCCAACTAGGCGGCCCTACAACAACAAGGCGTCGCACTCCTAAGGCATGTGGGTCAGATGAGCGAGGTCGTCGTGGCGAGTAGAGATGCGACCACATAATGCGAAGTCCCAAGGGTGCATCAAGAGTGAGACGGGCTGAGTTTTCCAATATGAAGCAAAATCGATAAATTGTCGTGTTCATGCCCGGTCCGCAGGGACCAGTCGTCCGGCCGCCCTTGCTCCTCCCACGCCCACGCCCACGCCCACACCAATGCGCACTCCTACACTTTCGAAGCGCTCTCCACGCTCTCCAGCTTCTTCTCTCCCCGCGCGCGCACCCGACTCGCGACCCGTAGCACGGGCGTGAACAGCACGATCACGAGGTTCGCCGCCTGCATCCACAGGCACGAGCCGTACTTCAGCCCATCGCCGTCTGCCGGTGCGTTGTCCACTGGGACGCTGGTTGAAGCGCGCGCGCCGAGGATGCGGAACTGCTCGTGCGCCGAGATGAACAGCGCGAGGGAGAAGACGAACGCCGCGAGGGAGACGAGCGTGTTCATGTAGGTTGCCCCCGAGAAGAGCATCTCGGACGTCGATCGGGGTGCGTAGGTGCCCGATTCATGTTGGGTGCACGTCTGGTGGCGGTTCGTCATTTGAGGAACGAGGGTGATTAGCGAAAAGAGGCATAGGAATCCGGCTGTATGGTGCTTTAGTGGTGCGTCGGCCAAGGTGTAATGTAGAAATACACGGCGCACAGATTGGAGCCAGAACCAGGGAGTAGGTGAGCCAGTTGATTAGTTGTGGCGAGTAGTATCCGATCCTATACATACGACCTACGTAAGGAAAAGACTGCAAACTGTCAAGAAAGCTCTAGCAGCGCACCGAGGCCCAACTGAAGCGCCGCTTGGCAATTCCTGCCATCCCAAAAGCCCAAAGCGCGTTAACCCCCCAGCAGTCGGGGCTTGCAAGAAGTAGAATTCACTCGTAAACGGTGCAGAGAACGTTATGAATACACTATCACACTTTGTCAGTGATTTATTTATTGACTATGACGGTCAAATAATTTGGTACGCACACAAGCAGGAAAGAAATAAAGTTGAGAAGGAGGAGCGGGAGAACGTATGGCTTCATCAGTTGTCGTTTATTCGCCTTGCTCGTCTGGGGGTTGTATGCTGTTCTTGGATGTATTGGGGACGGGGCGAAGTGGTAAGGCCTCAAGTAGGGTTTGGAAGAACCGGGCTACTGTGAGTGTGAAGAGGGGAAGGAATCGAGCCGGGATGCGTGCTATTGGGTGATGTGAAGGTACGATAGGATCCCCATGCTAAATATATAGATCAATAAGAGCGCACAGCTTGAAGGGCGCTTGTCTGTGTCCAAGGTTTGGGAGCGTTGGACCCGTGTGACCTCAGCGTAAGCCTGGCGCCTTCAGACGGTGCGACAGGGACCAACTGTGATAGAGATTGGCCCCGGAGGTCGCAGGTATGCAGCCTTGAGACGTTTTGGCTGCAAACGAATCAGCTTGGGAGGTCAACAAGATGGCCAGGCGTGTGAGACGTGGAGGTCGCGAGGACTCTGTTGGGAGGTGTTCGAACTGCTGGGGTCTCGATATAAATGTTCCGTCGGCAGTCTCGGGCGCGTCACGACTTAGTTTCAGTCAGCGTACGAGTCGGCGTACCGGCCAAAACGCGTCCCAATTACTCATCGCTGATGGGATGAGTCCTGGGAAGAGTGACACAGAGATTAGCCGCAGCTAGTCCAATATTTGCACGGAAAAATGAAAGGTGAATCCGGCTCCGCATTCGAATGGGCTCGACGGTTTACGTTCGGGCCATTGAAGTGTCCATCATCTGCTGGACGACGTGAGCGACGCGACAGGTCACGACTGACGGGGTAAACCTCGCTGGGGCAGCTGATGGGTTGGTCACCGCGCACTGTCCGGGGTCCCACGCCGCTGCGCCCACCACCGCCGGCCTGAAGCGCGTCCCAAAGGCGCGTAGAGGGCGGCGGTGGGGATGGGAAGCGGCGTGGAATAAACGAGAAATATGGGAGAATGTATCGGGCGTCGTGTGAGTCGGTACTGGTAGCAAGTCCGCTCGAAGCTCGTCGACGGCCAAGAGAGCGAGCGAAGCAGAAACGCGTCGTTCAGCTCTCGAATCACGCTTCATCCTCGGCGGATATGTCCCGAGGCGCTGGATCACTCCCGCAATTCCATCCGGGGATCCCTCCACTCTTGGTCTCCCCCCCTGCCGCCGCGACACCGCCCACACCAGACGCTCACCATGGCGTCCACAACGAGCACAACCTCGCTCACATCCTCCTCCTTGGCCCCTAGCCCCTTCACCTTTGCCCTTCTCCCCGAAGCCAACGCCGTCCGTCCCGAGGAGGCACTCAGCAGGCTCCAGTCCAGGGCACGCTTCTCCCAGGTATGCTCTGACCGTCCTCAGCCGCTACACCCCGCCCGATTCCCCGAAACCCGACCCCGGCGCGCCAGGCGACAGGCTGTGATATCAGACGCAGACGACGCGTCCGAATCCGTCGTCCGCTCTCACACATCCTCCAGACGCGGGCGGCATTCAGCGACTCTTGTAATACTCCCAAGCAACCTTTCCCTTGTTTTCTCGCGCGCTAGTGGCCCGCATTCGCGTGCACTATAATCCGCCCAGGGCACAATCCACACGCTGAATTTCCCGTAGCAAACGCGCTGGACTAGCTTCCAAACCTTCCTACTCGCATGTATTTTGGCTACTCTAATCACCCCTGCTCGTCGGCGTTACGGAATCGCCAACGCGTGCCAACGGTCCGGATAAACGCTGAAACCTACCCGCCCGTGCACACAGAACTTCTGCTCTCTCTCCCAACTGTGCACCCATCTCAGAACAAAACGTGGTTCCAAAACTTCGTTTCGCAGGGTGCTCATAGTGGGCTAGCGGCCGCGCAGAGCCACCAATTATACACTTATTCGAGCCTACGGAACTCTTTGGTCAGACTACCATTGATTTTACAAAGAGCTCCATTCACATTGCTTTCTACCAAGAGCATGGAGTCGATCTATCGCGAGAAGCATGCCAGTAATGCGGCTGCTCGGGCTCGAGAAGTGTTGGTGGCCGCAGCGTATTGACGAACGCGCGTATAGATGTACTCTGGCACCATACAAATTGTGCCAGAAGTACTGGTCCAATAACCGGTGCTGTATTCACCGAAAGGTCTCACACGCACCTGTCGCACATCACACCTAGGCTATGCTTATCACTCTCATAAATCGCTCAATTACTAACCTTGCTTACAGCTGGCCGCTCAGCTCCAAATCCGTCTAAAGTATGCCGGCTACAAGGCCAAAAACAATTTTGTCAATATTCCCTTCGCGACGCTCGAACAATCCGTGCAGGCCACGCACCCTTCGAAACCCGAACAACTTCTTGACGCGCTCGCTGGGACCAAACGGCCCCTCTCAGACAGCGAGCTCATGCCCCCGCCACCTGCACCGAGCTTGTACAACCAACTCCTCGACAATCGCCCACAAAAACGGCAAAAGACTGATGCACAATCTTCTCGCGCTGTTGGACCACCCCCGACGAAATTCAAAGACTACAGCTCACCTAAACCAAGCCCTAAACCAAGCAAGCACCACACGCACAAATCCGGCACGCCTTCGAAATCGAGGAAGCACCATAAACACCGCAGTCCGTACAAGAAGGTCGTGTCGTCTTCTTCCAGTAACCGAAAGCACTCCTCCACTGTCCCAGGATCAAGTAAGACGGCGCCTACACCAAGGGAAATTCTAGCGCTCGCAGATAAAGAAGAGTTCAACGCCGCAAAAACACTGGCATCGCTCATGCAGTCGAAGAAGAGCCCAATGATATCGCACCCGCAGCGCAAACCCCCCAGCTCGCGTGGGTCGAGTGTCGCAAGCGGGTCGAGTGCGCCCCAGCAGCCGTCATCGCAACCTCCTGGAGCTGGCGGGGGAAGAGACGAGGCGGCCGACCTGCTCCTGCTGCTCGCCAACTCACCCAGTCCGGCGCGGACCTCGCAGGCGCGCAGGCCGGGGGGCGAACCCGCCGCGCGGGTGCTGTTCCAAGACTCAATCCCATCGTCGAAAGCTAACGGTAGCGGTGGTGGTGGCAGCACCGCGTCCTCTTCCGCGTCGGTGCTCCTCCCGCCTCCATCGCCCCTCCGCCACGGCTCGATCTCGGGAGACCTAATGCTCGATCCGCCGCCCGTGCATGGCGACCCGTTCTTCAGCACGCCCGGCAGCGGCAGTGGCCTCGGCGCGAGTGCGTCGCTGTTTCCCCCAACTACGCCCGGCACGGCGAAGTTCAACATCGCCGACTTTTTGCATTTTACCCCCACGCCCGCATTCCCCGCGTCGCCTATCCGCAGTGGTGGAGCTGCCGGCGGGATGGGGATGGGGATGCCCCCTGGAGTACAGACGACCCCGATTGCGAGTGTGCGGAGGGCGAGTGGTGGGGGGAAGGCTAAGAAGCGGAAGGAGAGTGCCAGTCTCGCTAGGAGGACGAGCACTGAGGAGCTTGGCAAGGCCAAGGAGAGCCCGCTTACGAGCGCTGATAGCGTTAAGAGCGTGGGGAGCGATGCGGAGCGGCCGCCCAGTAGTGCCGTAAGTACGATTGCTGAGGATCGCTGAGCGAGCGGTTCAGTACTGGGAACTGGGACTGCGCTTGATACTGATATCCAAGTAAATTGAGACGGTAAGTATTGTTACCTCGTGGAGAAGAGGAGAAGAGGGGCTCCGAGTATCCATGCAAGGACACGCCATACGACTATGCAACACGCGTTATACATATCCTATTTACCACCCTTCGAGGTAACGGCATGCTTGTCCTGATATGGGCACAACGATAGCTCCTTAGTTCGTGTACGATCGATCGACCACGCGTTTCTTGTACATCATGCATCTCCATGCATTCGTTTTCTTGGAAGGATTCGATCCCGATTTGGCTCGTCTTCGTGTCAGGTGTACTTTAGTCAACTTTAAATTGAATAACACATCTTGGCATCGTTGAAGGCGGGGGAAAAGATATGAGTGTGTGCTGGGGATAATCTCAAGGTTGATGTGGTGGTTTCGGGTATTTGCTATAGGAAGAACATTTCTGATCACCTCCAGTAGGGGGCGCAGCACGATGGCGCGACACCTGGGTGTTCCACCGAGTCTGGTACTCTCTAAAGCTCCAATTGGAGCGTCAGAGTCCAGATTGCGCCGGAAGAAGACGATGAGAACTCATGTGGGTGCGCAAGGACATCTCGGAGTGTATCCCATGAGGTGTGGAGCTCAACATGATGCGCCGAGATCCTTCTTATTATCTATAAGCATACATTTGTCAATTCCAATCGATTCACAGCGGTGCGCTGCGACGGAGCTGGATCTGTTCACACTTACGAAAGATTCGTGATGGCCATGGTGATGGCCATGGGATTGGAACATAGTCGACTATGAAGTTATCATAAACACTGGACACTTGAATGGAGCGCGTACTCAATCCGCATTTAAATTCATACCATCGTTTCGAGTCGCTCCTAAACATATGACTGACGAGATACTCAATGCCAAATACAGTGGAACCACTGGTGGACCCCTATATCGGAGCCAATCAACAAATACTGGTCGAATACAGATCCGTGAACTTTTGCACCCCTTCTAAAAGGATATAGAACACACCATAGAGTGTAAAGAAACCTTTGAGTATGATTTCTATTTGTGACTGGGGTAGAGGGAATGATGAGATCCGTCTATTAGGCACTGAACTGTTCCAAAGTCTTGCAGGACATAATTGATCTAAAGCTCTATAGAAAATGTCAGGATTTGTATTTCCCGGATTAGTTTGCTGCTGTATGTCCGTAGTGTTGGTTGTTTTATATACGCGCTAGTTAGACGCGACCACATTTGACTAGTATCCGACGGTTGCTCTGGCCACCACTGCGCACCGTTCCACAACTTGGAACAGCGTATGTTGACTAAAAAAGGCTGGGGATAGTCAATATTCAAAATTGGAGTGCCTATAAACAATTTCAACCCATATAGGGCGTTGTCTATGTTGCTAGTCTTACTCACTTTTCATAACAAATATCCCGTCATTGCTAGTTGGTCCCGGTTTCATCACATTTTATGAGAACCACCTGTGGTAGTAGAATTAATGTATAGGGGATGTGACTTCTTGTAGTGCGGGACAAGTGGTGCGTTTGGGATTAGCAGAAGGACGAATGATTGGCATTAATTCCGGCGTGGATGGTGTAGGCATGCACCCGGAGCAAATTAGAGTGAGTAGAGCTAGTACAGAGACAGAATGAATGGTCGTCCGTTTATAGTGGGTGACTATACCGATCGTTAAAAGTAGAGGAGTAGTACGTACTAATGCCCCTTTTATATACAAACTACAAGCAATGGAACACCCATCGATTAACCGCAGCAACCGAGTGCCTCCAGAGCGAGGTCGAACCGACCCTCCTTGACACCGGCTGGCTCGCTTATTGAAGGGCAATGGAATTGGCACATACTAAATCATGTCCTGGATTTATACAAGTGCTGATGATTGCGATGCTCTTACTTGTCTAAATGTTTGAATGTCACCCAACTTGTATGCTATACAAGCAACTAACTAGCCGAACATAAAAATATTAGAAATTCCAAATGCTGTCTCTCCTCAAGATAAGAGATTTGGGAAGACATTTACAGCCACAACGCATCCTTCATTTGATCTGGCTGATGTCAGGCTCATCGCTCTTGTAATCATGAGGGGTTAATTACTCCATTTATAACCGTTATATTATCACACTTGTGGTCCCATAATTTTGGCACTCATCATATCCGCACACTTGTTGGGATGATAAAGTGCAATATGTCCTGGGGCTTCATTTCCCTCAATGGCACTATTCCATAGAATATCCTACCGCTCTCTACAGCCTAATTATTTCCTTACTCCACCATGCAAGTTTCAGGAGTCCATTCTCTGACATGGAGCGTTTTCTGGACCAAATGTATTAGGCCCATCATTGGTCAGGTGGTTCAGTGGTTAGCATTGCTGCTAGATTTGCGGAGACCACGGCTCGACTCCCTGCTAGTGATTTTCCCTCTGATATAAAGCAAGGTACAGTATTTACCAACACAATCTTCAGTGTCATTGGAGCCAGACCAGTTCGAACACGCCCCCAACTCACCTCCATTCAAGATGCTGAGTTCATCAGTAACCTGCTCATTGCACTCAAGCCATCAGCGTTCCAAGTAAGTAACAAATCATATAGACCTAGCGTGCCCTTTTAAGTGCTTGCCAATTACAGCACGAGCGTCTCGGCACCCCAGATCTGAATGGACTTGTCATAGGACCCAGAAATAATGCGCTACCCATTGGCGGAATAACTCGTACAATCGCAAACTTCGATTGGAGGACAAGCACGGCCAACTACCAATTCATGATCGAAGTCCTGCGAAACAGCGGCGAAACGGACGAACTCAGTTGGTTTATCGATCTAACCACATACCGGAAGCACAGTTTATCTCGTTTCGAATGCCCCCCTTTCGTGTGCATCACATGAATGTGGCCGCATCTCTGCTCGCCGTTGAGTCGGGGTCTTCGGTGGGAGGGAGGGTGGAGAGGTGTAGAAATAGAAGGGTTGTGGGTATCGCCGCGGAGCGATCACGTTAGAAAGCATGAAGGTAGATATTGGTGGGTCTATGTCACTTTTAGTTGTTTCAAGGTACTCATGTGCTGTATACATGTCAGTGACAATGCGAATCCGGCTTATAGCATGAATCCGTACAACCCTACAATCTTCGCATCGAAAAAACTACTCAGCCGAAGTAAATTCAACGCGGAGAGGGCCCAGGATGGACTCGAGAGCCAACCATTTGAGTCCCAGCAAGTAATTGAGGGGAGGAGAGTGGTCGCGCGGTTCAAACATATACCGTCGGGTCCGTAATCGAATCAGTTCCCAACATTGCCCTCTGCTTGTGCCTCCTGCACGGTCCAAACGCAGAATACCGGTACTAGAAATCTAAGTAAGCACATTTGCTTGCTAATAGTGTTGTGTTGTCCATATTAGAAAACCATTACATGCTGCCACGGGCCTGCCTGACAAGCAAGACCAATTGGCAACCCAGAAGAACGCTTCGGCATCAAACCTGTACTTATGAACTTTGACATCTGGGTGTCTAGGAGCTCTCTTTGCCATGCGCAACCTGGTCCCAGTCCTTGAAACTGCTGTCGACTTTGAAGGGTGCAGCATCCGATCAGCAAGTATGCCATAGGCCGCGCCCCTCAATGACAATATCGCCCAATTCTAGGAGTCGCCTGTAGCTGCATAAGCTGTCCCCAAGAGTACCTCTATCTGCTATCGTAACGCACAGGCCAGAGGCCACTTGTACTCGATCGACCTGGGTGCATCACCTCAGCTGAGGGACATAAAATCACTCCCAATAGCCCTTTGTTTCTTGAGTATCAACGAGCGCATAGCGTAGTCCTCAATAATAGGATTCCTCACTTTTGGTTCGTAATTGTTGATTCCGTTGAAGAAACAACGGTCCTGCTGATGGATGAATACCCGATGTCCCTTATGTGAGGCATATCCAATGGTGCGTGGAATGATAAGAGCGTCGCCACGGACATTTTTTGATTGGACTGGCAAGGGAGCCCTTTTGGTGACTTGAGCTTGCGTAACGCATTTTGCGGGTTTCGCTGAAACACGTCTGCTTGTTGTTGATGAAGTGTAGTGGGTGTCGCCGATGCACTGACCGGTTCGGTCATAGTAGCAACGCGCTGGGGCCGTGCTGATGAAGAATAGGAGCACCTTCTCGACCAAGGCAGATTGAGTCAGTTCAACGTCAGCTTTGAACGATTTTGGCGTGTTTGGCGGCCTGTAACAGGCTCAGCACATGCAACACTAGATCATTATCAATAGAGGAGAAACATTGCAGTCCATTGATTGTGTGAACTATGATATTAACCTCATTTTGTGTCTCTGCCAACACGGTAGGATTGAGTGTTTGCCTTTCGTCCATGGTGCAGTGCCATAGGTTTCAGCGCTTAGCCCATTTTCATAACTCTACTCTCGCAGGCTGGCAGAAAGAGCTCCGAATATACTGGATCTTCAAATCAAAGTCAGGCGAATATCAGCGCGCCGAGCGGGGGCTGAAGGTGTTGAAGTCGGGAATCAAGGGGCAAGCTCGAAAGACCGCCTTGCTCAAATCTGGGCAGACAATGGACACGAAGCAGGAGAATATCACACCCCATTGGAGGATCGGACTTGCGGCTGTACCTCACATCTTCTGGGCGATTTCTGCCCTGCAAACATCTCGTACGGACGGTTGAGATCAAGTTCGGCTCCAAAGTGCTGGACTTGACATTCTTTCGCAAACATGCGTAGGAATCACCAAACTCCCTTCTATCAGAGTTTCGGGAGTACACAAGTTGGAGCTCCAAAGCGATTCTGTGACTTCACCTTTGCTCCGTCCTCCGATTCCGCCTCAGCCACAACATCAGAGGAAATACTCTTGAGCGAGGAGTGGACCCAAGCGTAATTGTATGAAAGGTTGCAGCGTCACCATTAATTCCTGAAATATCTACCCCAATGCGTTAATGTGCTGGGCCTTAGAGTGTGCCTGGCCTCTTTGATCGTTTGTGGTGCATGTACGATGGGTTTTTGTGCATGCAGAATTGGTTACTCGCTCCCCAGCTAACGAACTTGGCCACACCTGCGCTTCCCAACACGATGCAGCTGTGACCCTGTGTTGTAAGAGTCTGAGTGGTTGACCTTACGGGAGTCTACTGACGGAAGTTCAACCACAACAACTTGCTCGCTGTTCCGCCCCGATCAGGCTGCTCCTAGGGAATTGCTGCGGAAGGTGTACGTTTGGCGACAGTGTATTGGCCCAAGGTGGGCCGCGTACGTGAGATTACGTAACGCCCTACTGATGCTTAAAGCTGATGGACTGCGGCCTCGCGTTGCAATTCGCCCCTGCCTTTAGTATCCACCTCTCCCCAGTCGCTTTACCCCGTTTTCCTCACTGCGACGCTTGTGATCTTAGTTTTGTTGAAGAAGGAAGCCATGAAGTTAAGCGGTATTCTTCTGTGTGTCTCTGTGGCCGGTGAGTCTGAGCCCGCTCCGAAATTTGGGGTGAAAATGTGAAACAGCGTACTGAGGCCCTAAATGTAACAGCTGCGACAGTATTGAGGCGTCAAGGGAATAGCAATAACAACGGGACCATCGAAAACCCCTTCGCAGGCCTGCCTAACCTCTCGAACCTGGGCATTGTAAAGCACCCCACCTCCACCCTCCCGCCACACATTTAACGTGTTGACTACACAGTGCACAACCGAATGCCAGACCGTCTTCCAGACGCAGGGAAATCCTCCCTCGGATTGGAGTACGACCTGTACAGCGACGTTCGCCTCGGCTGTGCAGATGTGCTTGAACTGCCTTTCCACAAACATTCCCTCTCTTCTGCTCTCGGATGAAGTTAAGGCGGGCGTCACCAACACGCTCGAAATCTATCAGAAGAACTGCCTGACGCTTGTGTCAACGACAGAGGCCGTTACTTTGCCGACTGCGCTCTCGGTGAGTCTCCCAAACCAACACCATTTCCTCGGCCAACAGTGCCCGGCATGCTATTGAAGTGGGATTACTAACTCCCGTTCCTTCGGAAGGCAACGGGTACTCAGTTCGGTGGCACCTCGCCCCACTCTTCTCTCCCCACCGGCAGTGGCACCGCATCCTCCGCCCTGGCTAGCACGAACCCCAGTGCGGCTGCTAACTTGAAGATACAGACACCACGGGTTGCGCTTGCCGCTGCCTTTGTTGTGGCCCTAGCTGCGTTCTAAGCATCTAGAAATGCGGAATCGGAAAGGTAATATACGGACTGCGTATAATTATTGGAAGTGATACCCGTGATGGCCACAGGTCGTAGTGCTTTGCAACGGACTTGGTTTAGGAAGTCAGGTTCAGATCGAAGATGTGCCTGCTTCATTAACTATGAACCTGAAAGGACGTATCTGCCTTCTGATGCTTCTGACTCCTTTGTTGTATCGGGAGAATGTGGGGCGGTATCGCTATCGACCCCAAATGACTTTGGTTTGAGTAGATTCATTGACGGACCGACTGTTGTGTTCTTACATTTTTACGTCCTCTCCTCTTCAATAAGAAGCCCTTCCCAGGTGTCAAACCATATTTGGATATTGGACCCGGTATACTGTTCTAAACTTCCACAGAGATCCTCGATCGCAGGGTGTCCCTCTACTAGCTGGGGCATATAACGGGGGTCTTTGGACCTTGTACCTAACTGTGTAAGAGGTTACCGCGACCTGTCACATGCCCGAGTCCTAGTCCTTAACGCAAGAATTGATGGACGGCCGCAGCATTGGCAGTCTCAAAAAGTCCCATTTAGAACACCTTCATATCTTTACGTATCTCTACTGGTCGCGTCAACAGCGATGGATGGTTCAAAATTAAACTTGCGATGCGTGCAACATCCAGGCCACTCTCTCCTCCAGGTGTTTCGGCTTACCTTATGAATTCTAAGGTTCTTCGCTTGACATGTTAAAAAAGACGAGTACAAATAACGATCGCTTCGTCTTAGCCCAAACCATGCATGTCACCATCTCTGAGCTAGCCTCTTGAATACTATTGCAGGTTATTATAGTACTGTGAAGGGTGGCTACGGACTTTGGGAGCTCAACGCCTAGTCTCCAAGCCTGGCGGCGCCTGATTGCGACCAGATAGATATACGCCTACCGTCCAACCTGGAGCAAATAACGGGTAATTGATAACACAGCCATTCAGGCTGTACGAACGGAATACCTCTTCTTCGCGGACATGAACAACTTACGTTCATCGACCTGTTCTGTGCGCTCTCTTCTCTTCAAACATCCGTTTACCTTTCGACTTTGGTTGACTGCCAGTAATATCAGTGCTCGGCGAGAAACTCGCCTACCGCCAGCGGGTGATCGCCACCACGACCGTCTTCTTCAAATGATTCTACTTCAAGAATGCGGACAACGGTACTGACCTGTTATAAATAGCTACTAGATTCTACTACGTTATTGGAAAGGCGGAGGAGCCCCCCCCCGGTTCTTCAGGACCGTCATCCAAGTCTGCGATAAGTGACTAATACTGGTCCTCCATAGCTGATTACGGTATCTATCACTTTGCAGCTGACTACCACAAGCTCACCAAAATGGAATTCTACCTCGTTGAATGAATTGGAATGCCGGACATTGATGACGGGGAGCAGCGGAATAGAACTCCTGGCCCTAGAGAAATGTGGATTAGAAGATGGTATTGCGTGACATTAGGGATCTGGCTAAGGAGAATCGCTATTAAATGAAAAGACTTTGCAGGTTGCTTGGTTCGTTCCGTCTTCGCTTTCGCTGCAGGAAATTCTAACTATGGGGTTTAATTTTATCCAGGTAACTATTGGAGTTGCATTCCGAATGACCAATATCTCAAGTACCCACGTGATCGCGATAGCGCGGATCTACACCATCCTGGTAAACCACGACTATGGCTCACAATTCAATCACTGCGTCACTCTCCCCTCGTCGATATCCAACCCCGGCTCGTCCGGAGGAGCGGACCAGACTCATTTATATTACTGGCCAAATCAAACTTATAAATGTCAAGCATCGTCTCCATTGTGCAAGAGATGTATCCTGCTGAGACGGGTACTCAGACGAGAGTGGGAGCGGCTCGTCCAATCCTACACCGGTCGTTGATCATGTATCTAAAGCAGCACAGAAACGAGGAGACCAGATGCCCGGTCATTTTGTGGATGGAGAGTTCGAAAGTATAGTCGTGGAATCCTGGATATGTCTAAGGCGAAACAGATGGCAGTTCTTACGCTTCAGATCCGAGAGAGAGAGGATAAGTAGGTGCTCATTGCGGAGAGAGTACACTCGGTCCTACGGAATCTGGCCCTTGCTCGGCCTCCTACCGACGTCAGGCTCACCACAGGCCACGCATTACGAGCGTTCTACCTCTATTCCTCCACCTATATACAAACGGTCCTTAATTCCGCTGTCGCTCGTACCGAATGGCTTCTCCTTGTCCAACGATCCCTCACCGACAGATTCCTCGTTTACCGTCGTTCCATGCCCTAGCGCTTATCAACGAACAGTAAGCTGATCTAATTGTGTTTACAGCAACCATGGAAAAGGACCTCAAGGGAAAAAGTGTAGATACGAACTCGAAACAGGTATTCGGAATTTACGCGGTCTCGATGCTCCATTGATGGGCGTCAATGCTGCATATACCGTTGGGAGAGGAGGGTCGCCCTGGAAACTGTCCGTCATTTGCAAGTCTGGAGATTTGAGGAGCGGAATCCCCCAAATTATGGAACGGACTGTCATAGATAGTCTTAGCCCAGGCCGCTCCTACTCACCATCATTCTCACGATGAATGGGATCGTTTTACCGTCCCTAATCTTGATACAGCGGTTTTGCGTACCAGTGTTGCTCTCCATATCGAAGTCAAATCCCGCACAGTCACATAACGAACGCTAGTGTGTTGTCAACGACATGATCAGGCGGCTCTACGGACGAAAATAAGCCGCGCTCGTTATCTGTCACTGTGAGGTGCGAGTCGCTCTCTCTGCTTCGTAATATCTCTGCTTTTGGTGGTTCATTGACCCTACGCTCAAACGCGTCTCAAATCACACACTCTAAGGCTTTCTCAAAGCCCTTGACTGTGCTCTTGATCTTAGCTCATAGAGGATGTGCGTCATGACAGCATATGGATTGGACACCTAGCAGAGTTGACATTGGATAGGATCGCGCCTCCTCTAGAGTGTCTATTTCTCAAATGCAGGAATCGCCTTTCCGTACTTTATCTCCATAAAACCCACACTCCCTCCAATTTACCTCCAAATTTGATCAAAGTGCAAAATGTGATAGAACGCACTATATTAAATGGCAAGTTTGCGGAGTGATACTTCAACATTCCCGCAGTTGAGAAGCTTATAATCTAAATCACAAGTGTTGCATCATTACAGCGGCTTCAAGTCGTCGTTGCGCGAGCTTCTATGAACCGGAAGTCAAAAAACCCGTACTATCACCAGTATCAGCACATACTTCGTTGACTCGATGGAAATTCACCTTTTGCAGCGGTCGGTGGTTCGAACCTATCTGGGGTCGTGGCAACAGGGGTCGTGTCCCGACCCACAAGTTGGCCACCGACTGCTCGGGCAGAGTCAAGCCAAAGAACACCTTACTCGCAGATGGGACAGTCCTTCGTTTGCTTCCAGAACGAAAAGAAGTCAAGTCGTGGGGCTACTGAAGGAGTTCGGAATGAAGACGGCGAAAGGGAAGGGAAGCACCAGTCCGTCTGTCCTGGATCAGAGAAGTTGGAAGTAGAGCTCAGGTATGTGGAGGTGCGTGAGGCAAGATACCGGAAGGTACTGCTCGGTGCAGAAGAGGGGCATAGACTGAAGAAGGCTGCATGCTTGTGGGAATGGGACGGAAGGTTGGGGGACCTTTGCGCGAACTACACAGCTGCAAGCCCCCTTGCGGAACCCGGCACTACATCACCACGGTTCCATTACTATGATACGCCGGGTTGTCATCTTAGTGGTGGGCTCGATCCAATATATCGCTATTGGAACAGCTGACCGTCTCCCAATCGCTGGCCCAAACAGTGCTATGATCGTGGCAAGGGCTAGAATACCGAACAGCACTTATTAGGCATCAAACCACTCCTGAACTGGCCGTCACGACCTCGGAGCCTTGATGTGAATTGAAGCAGCGACTGCGGACTGAGCGCCATCCTTCACTGCGCCCACGGGCGAGATTTGAATACGTATGAGACTTGAGGGAAGGAGCGAGAGGAGGATCCCAGGAGCCCTCAGAGCAGATTTAGGCACGCGCTGTGCCCGCTCCACCCGCCGGAAGAATTAAAGGGTCTCCATTCGATACTCAAAAGGGACAGGGATTTCCGAGGCTCCGTATTTGGCTGCTTCTAGAAGCACATGTTGAGCAGTCTCAACGGCAGCCCGACACCACACGGCCATAACCTGAAACACCAGATAGGAGAGCTGCTTACTCGCTACCTTCGCTTTACGCCTGATTGAGATGTGGCGACTGTCCACCGACTACGTACTGGGGTGGAAGAGGTGGTACCGGTTGCCAGGGTTAGTGTTTGAGTACCTGTCCATTGTTTGCGATCAGTTCGCAGCTTTCAGTTGACAGTGGACACGGTGGACTTGGGCATTTCGGCTTGTCAGGGAAAGGTTGTGTGGAAGGTGAGCCGTAAAGAGTTTATCATTCATAGAAGGGCGATGCACGAGGTACATATACACTTTTGTGACAACTCACGACTTCTTTTGCGCCCAACTCATATTCTTAGACTCGGGATATGGATCTCTGCGGATATAACCAGTATCACAAGATGCCGGCCAAGCTGTGCATTCAAAGAGACACCAAATATGTCGGAAAGGCGTATGGGGAGGTTAGTCTTAGGGAACTACGACCTACACCCGGTCAGAGCCCTTGCAGAATAAGCGCCGCCACTGCGACTAACGCCGAGTCCCGGGACTCGAGCCACTATGTTGAGAGATAACCAGATGACTCATAGCTGCCTCGTGTCATGAGATTGCGGCCCAACCCTGACCAGCGCATGAATTAAGAGGTCCGGATCGTTCGCTGGTTGGATGGGTACTGCAGACACTACCCTAAAACGCTACTAAACATGCCGGTCATCCTATTATTTCCGCGAACCGGTTCTTGGGAAGCATTGGGAGACATCACCCAATCAGATGCGTACTTTATTGGGTGAAACCACCGTTCAGAACGCAGAATCCCAAATTTCCTTCCACAAGACGGGAGATGACATCGGAGTTTGGTGGAGTGCCGGTATGACCTCTTCGGCCAGCTTTCGCGACGGTCACGTCGTTGAGGTCTTGCGGACGTCAAGTAACCATTTGGAGGTTGATACGGACAAGCCAAGAGATGTTATGTGCAGACCAAGAGATTTACGTGTAATTATCTGACTTGCGTTTACTCCGGGCCATTCGTCACTTCCTTGAAGCGCCCACCCGGGATTAAATCGCAGCGGATTTCCCCTCAGAACGATCGAATAGAAGGGTCAGAGGACAATATTGGGCGCTATAATGCTTGCATATCAAGATTGCTTGTTCGTGGGAGAGGTGTAGGGAATCTCTGCGGAACAAAATGGCAGCGAATGGGCGAAAAACGACCCGGCACTCGCCAGCCATTTGTCGTCATAGCTTCCCCTGAGCGCTCGCTGTGCGTGGTCATATTCGCGGACGTGTCTGTTGTGAGGCCCGGAGGGAGAATTTGCCGCCAGGATTGTGCTGACAATGTGCACAACTGTCTAATTCGGCGTTGACACTGGTTGACGGTGCCATGTCCTTGAATGCCTGAGAAAGAATGCAAAGAGGCGTGACGACACAACTACGGAGCGAGACGTAAGATTTGCGGGCGGGCGGGCTTGTCTATCCGCCCACGGCCACAGATGGGGCTGTGGCTATGAAGAAGACGTGGAGAGGTGAGTGCAGGTGAGCTAGTGTCGGGGGGGCTGGGTGTTATTGTAGTGGTATTGGAAGTTGGAAGACGAAGGGAAGGTGTCGCGTCCGTGCTAGGCGGAGTCGCAGCTGAGGACGATGTCGAGCAAGTGAGTTAAAGTGAGTTTAGCATTATACGAGTTGTTGGCGGGCGGGGAACGAAGAATGAAAATGTCAGCCCCGCTCTCTGACAGGCCGTTTGTCCCGTTTGAGTTGAGATTGAGGTCGGGGGTTTGTAGCTCGTGGGTGACACCCGGGATGGATTAGGTTTGGAGACGGCACATGTGTTCTGGGTGAGTGGGCCTGAAAAGAAGAGCGATTGGGAACCGGCAAGGCGCGAAGAGAGTGCCTGTTGACGGGTGATGTGCGGATGTGTAGAACACATTTCGCACCGTAGAAACGATTAAATAAATACAATAAGTACATAGCGAAATGCGATATCAGCCCTCGTCCTTCTGCCTTCTTTTCTGCCTCTCAGCCACCTTGAACCCAGCCACGCCCTGCAGTGCCAAGGGGTTCCTGCGCTGCCTACATCATAGATATTTTCTTTAGATCCTCCCTTAATCTCGACACCCTCCCGCCGCACCCCATGCGATCCACTCTAACTGGTCCTGCCGGAGTCGTGCGCAACCCTCGTAGGACTGCCGACCATACCCCCCATGTCAAGGTCGCTCCAATTCGGACAAAGTCCGGCTGTGAGTATTCCTCCACGCTTCTGTGTTTGTTCCTCGGTGAACCGCGCCTAACGCCCATCTTCACCGAATTCCGTTCTGCTTGTTGCTCTTTGTTCCCAAATCTTCGATTCTGGTCCACCTACTCTCTCGTCAATATTGCACAAATTTTACTTGCACATCAACTGTGCTACCCTACCAGGCTGGACATGTCGTCTCAGACGCAAGCGCTGTGACGAAAAGCGCCTTCCTGATGGATCATGCGAGACTTGTGCGCGTCTACGCATAGACTGCCTCGGATGGGGCCCCAAGCGGCCTGACTGGTGTCGAGTAAGCCGCGTTTCGCTCCTTCCACAAGAAGGGTTGACTCATCCTCCTTCAGGACAAGAAAAAGGTGATCGAGTTCCTCGGAAAGACGAGAAATATGGATGGCGCTCTCGTCTGCAACAATGCGGGTGACCGATTCACCTCCCCAACAAGTCCGCCATTCGACCCACTATCCGGCTTGCGATACTCAGACCCTGCCCCCAATTTCCCTGGACAGACTCCGTTGAGCCAGCCGACATTCACCATGGACCATCCATTCGACCCGACGACTGATTACGACAGCATGATCCGCTTTTATTTGCTCCCTCCAACATCAGTTGCGCCATCTGCCCCGAACACCTCGATCTCATCCATTGTTGAAAGCGCGATGTTGGGCCGCCTTGACGCGCTGCCGGACACGACGAACCACGTGCTGATGACCACACTTCCTTCACCGTTGGACCCAGCCTACATCAGCCAAGGTTCTTTCCCCGAGACGTCTTTCTACCCGACAGGCGAAACCTCCCTAAACCTCACTTCTGAAGTTACGGAGTATTTTAATATCGCTCAGTACGAGTCCCCATCCCGACTAATGAACGACACTCCGAAGGAGTGGGCCAACTCTCTTCAACAAATCCAGTATTACTTCAACCGCGTCCGAAAGATGCAGTACTGCTTCGCCGGTTCCGCCACGACAGATATCATGCGCGATATGGTGGTACGTACCATGGTGCCTTTGAAACCTTCACAATTTGACGGGTTGCCCGACAGACTGGGGACCCTGACGGTGTGATCACCAATGCGATCTGCGCTCTAGCAGCCGTCCACAACTATTTGATGCGGCAAGTCGCTGGGCATCAAGTCGAGGACTGGCAGGGTGCAAACTCGCTCCCTCGCCGATTCTTCGACTTCGCCAATTCGCAGATTGAGGCTTCGAGGAAGAGGAACGGTTGGTACACTGCGACCGACGCGACCGCCGCCCTTCAATTCGTTTCTTTCTCTCTATTCGTTGGAGGGCACAGTGGGTGGGAGTTAGCGCTCAAGGTCGCAGGAGATTGGTATGAGACGACTCCTGTCACCTCGCATGAGCAGCCCCTGCGCGCTATGTGGGAATTGGACAACACATCAAAATTTGCGAGTCGCATCTTCCTATGGTTCGACATCCTTTCGGGTTCGTCGATTTCCTTCAATGAGAGTACTTCGCTGATCTACCCTCCTTCTCATAGCAATCACCCTCTTGGCCCCTCCTCGATTCCTGCACATGTACCGTCGCATCCTCGGTAATGAAGGAGGCTTTTGGCGTCGAGGATTGAACATGGAGACCACCATGGGATGTCCAGACGACGTTCTCTTGGCTATTGCCGAGACAGCCAACCTCGCCCATTGGAAGGAACAGCAAAAGCAAAAGGGCTCTTTGAATTACCTGGAGCTGGCCCGCCGGGGAGAAGAGATTGAGAAAGCCCTCCGCGCTGGTGAAAGGATTCACGCAGAGGAAGAAGCACACCAACGTAGGCTAGAGGACCAGAGGGCCGAAGTAACTCGTCGGATATCATATTCTAACCCAGCACCTGCAGCCTCATGCTCATCCTCCGCTGGGTCCTCCGCTGGGTCCCCCGGCATGCGCTCCCCGTCCAGCTCTCCTCGCATGAGCCATTCCCTACCCTCCCGCCCAGAAGGCCTCGATGATCTCGAGGTACAGTCGCGTGCCGGCCGTGTTTTTCGCGCAGGCACCCACCTATACCTCTCAAGTGTGGTATCGGACTGCAAACCACGAGCTCCGGGGATATCCGCTGCGGTCAACGATGTCATGACCGCGGTACAGAACCTCCCTTGCTCAGACGTGGACAAGTCACTGGTCTTCCCACTCTGTATCGCTGGATGCCTGTCGGCTACCCGGGATCAAAAGGACTTCTTCCGAGGGCGACTTTCCCCGCATCACGCAGTCGGAAACTGCCAAAGGGCAGTCGGGCTAATCGACGCCGTGTGGGCGAAACGGGGAGCGGTGGCCGATGGCGTTGTTGTGGATTGGAGGGAAACTATGGAAGAGCTCGGCGTCCGCCTCTTGCTTGTGTGATTAACCGGGCTGCACCGGTTGATGCGACGTCTATTGATTCCAACGAGTAGAGAATAAGCTCTCGCGATTAATCCGAAGGAGGATGCGGTTCACTTATTCTGCCATTTCAGGTACTATGGTACATCTGAGCAAGGGTACATCACCTTATAAAACGTCGGATATCTGACTTGGCACTCCCCACTGTCATTACCTAATCTAATCACCTTCACTGGGCTTCACAGGTATGAGAAAACGCTGTATGATTTCTTTCCGTTGTCCTTCTATATCTATTGTATGTTCGCATTCCAGTAACCTTGTGTGTGGTAGCCTACAGCCCGTCCTCCAGCCAGTCTCGTCTAAGTCGCCTATAATAAGGCTTGTATGTCCTTATCGTTCTTGTAATATTACAATCGTATAGATTCTTCTGAGGAAACACGAAGTTGAGGATGTAACATTCAAGTGGCAGGGTCCAGATAGACAAGGCTCCGAACATGAGGGGAGACTGGCGTCCTGCTGTCGGATGAAACCGCTACTATTGATGGTCATCGTGACTATGGAGCAATACAGCTGCGCGAGGCATCGCAGACGCCTGGCGCTGCAGCGAGCAGCGCTTCGTCATTGGTTTGCAAACTTTCTAGCTCAGCGTTTCCTATCCTTCCAAACCCACACAAAAGAGAAATCCAAGACATAATTTCTTGAAAACACCCAACTACCAACGATATTTTAGAGTGAGACAGGAAATACAAGCGCTGGGAATTCATATACAATGATTGTGGCCCGATATTAATGGATGATATGGTAAAACAATCACGAGAACAGCAATGTGTACAATCGGCCTGCATGCATGTGGATCGGAAACAAGAGCACCGACGGTAACGAGGGCGATGAGCACCTGACAGGTGCGTAACAGATCCATATTTCGTGGAAATCCCCATCGGGCCATGGAGAAAGGGAAGCCCATAAATTATTTGCAAGAGAAATTGGTTTGTGAGAGGCACGCAGGAGCTTCGATCTGTGATGAGAGCTTAAGCCGGAAGCGTAGCTGATCCAGTGCGATCAGAATAGGCGTACGTGAGCTCTGCAATACTGATGTTAGACAATGTCTAGATATCATAGAAACGCTGTGCCGACGATATTGGAATGTTGGGGGAGACGAGAATCATCCGCAGACCACTATAGCCCCCAACCCCCACGGTCAACGTAATCGAGACCCTGACATCCACATGGACTAGGGGATAATCGGTAAAGGCGCAAAGCGTCTTTGGTGAACGGTACAATGGCCGAACCACCCGCTATTGCTGGTGCCTCCAGGAGCGGTAATGAAATTGCTGAAATCCTAACCGAACGTGATAGAGTCTGAGAGACTCGCATATGGGGGACACCGTCGTACTCACCGAGCGTATGTGTCCTCGTCAACTCCAGAGTCAGACAGAACATATATAATCCGTGAATCCACATCCAGAGGGTTGTTGACATCAAAATTGACCTCAACCTCGCTCGTCAAGTACGAACCTACCTAAGAAGCGCTTCAGGAACAAGGACAGAAGGGTGAAGGAATACATACAGTCATGTAGGCGTTGACGTGGGTGACAATGGGATTCGAATTTATCCCTGCTTCCGCCCCTCGCAGACGGTGGCGCACAGCGGGCAGGCGGATAATAAATGTGCCTCTCCACCGGCAAGTGTGTGGCGTCACCTTGTCACGTCACGTAGTGGCAGTGGCATGAGAAAGTTATAGGTTCAAGCACGAGCACGAGTACGACTATGTGACGACATGTCTTTGTCACTTTTTTTTTTAATTTACCGCGTCGCTTGGAAACTTCGCTGCCTCGGAGAAAACGATGGTTCTGGTCCTGCTGCGCAATTGTTTTCATTATGAACTCTGCTGGAACATGTTCAGTGCTAGTGCAATGTACGCACCTTGGTGAGCGGCTGCAGCTTCATGTTGGGTGAGTTCATGGCAATTTATGTCTCTATTCATTCTATTCGTTTCGGTGTAGTCTCTCGCATAGCAATGGTCGCCTCGGAAGAATGCACCGAAGGTCTTGAGGTGGGTTGCGTCCGTTTCGTCGTGGAAGGCGACCATGACTGGGCCATGTTCTACGTTCTCTATCGTTTTGCGTGCGATTTGCAACGCGTGGTGGTAGGGCTATCTTCTCTCTTTCATGTCCTTTCCCTTCGCAAATCTCTTCGAGTATCTCTATTGGAGACACTGCTGCTCCCTGATCGTTGCGGATGTAGGAACTACCTGACGTACTTTTGTGTCGGGTTGTGCATGAGATGCCTTTGCGGGTAGACACCCTACCCAGTGTTTGAACTCTGAGGTCATCGCTGCTGCATCGATTGGTGTCGGAACCATTAGGACTAGGTTCCTCGCGTCCGTCCAGCTTGCACTTTGGGCTTTAAATGTCGTGTTGAGTTCCTGTTAGTTGTGCATTGAGGACGCTGACTATTGTGCTTGCTGGTTTGTGTACGGGTGTTTTCTCCTCCATCACACGGGTGCATGTGGGCCTGGGTACGGTGTGAAAAGCCCATTTGGGTGGTTGTTGCAGTGACGGCGTATGTGGGAGGGCGTTCCCTATTGAGAGGTGGTGGCGGGCCTGCCCCTCCGACTTCCTCTGTTGGTGCTCTTGCTGAGGGTGGCGAGTTGATTACGTAAAGTGTGGCCCAACGTGCACGTGGTCCGCAGTAGTTGTTTACTGCCTCTTCGATTCCCTTCCAATTCCCTTCCAGTCCGCAGCGCCGACTCGCAACGACCGACGCTCTCGTACATCCCACATCCGTTCCCCCCATCGACTACCCTCAGATAAAATCACCAAGAATATGTTGAATTTCCTCTCAAAAAATAGCAAGCCAATAAGCAGTGGCGGTAGCAAGAGCTGCTACGACAGCGTTCGTACACTTAACCTGGTTTGGTTACCCTGTTTTTATATTTTCCCGCAGGGGAACCCAAATTACGTGTCCCCTCTCAAAAACTGTGTGGATAATTCTTGGTGGTCAGTTACACATTTTATTTGAAAGAAACTTGGCAACAGAATTCTCATCGTGCTGCCTGATCTTCAGGTATTGTTGTCATTATCACAGTCGCTTCTGTCCTATATTGCGTCGCCACCAAAAAGACACACAAAGAAGATTCATCAACATTCATCATTAGAATTATGGAGCTTCACCAAGGCAACAATACTACAGTCCTGTCGAGGTCGGATCGGCAGTACAAACAAGCCACTCCAGAGGCTTGTGAGGCGTGCCGCGTTATGTATTGATTCGATTCCATCTGGACACGTGTTTCATCGCTCATCGCCCTCTTCACCCACCAAGCCACCCTTGCACCATCCTGCCCGCATGTTTTGCGTACGAAAATGAATGTTTCGTGGTCGGACCCCGATCGAAACCGTGGCACTTCTTTGGCAAAAGATCAAGATCACGACACGGTTATCAAGTACTTAGAGGCATTCTGTTGTACACTGCATGTGACTGTAGCATTCCCGCTAGATTCCCCACCATCACCATCCTCTAATCGTCCCGCGCCCCTTCTACCTGTGCTGTTTCCGCCGCATGACTCTTGGTCAGACGTACGGTTTGTACGGTTTGGTCGCTGCACTGCTATAATTACATGACAGTTTGGACTCAGACCAAAACCGTTCTCTTTGTAGTAGGTAGTAAATAGACTCGTGTGACTCTGATCTCCGTCTCATTCCTGTCGGGATTCTCGGACTCCCCGGCCAATCAATCTGAGTATAGGTTTTTCGCATGACATGGAAGGTCTTGCGTTTCGACGCACGTATTGCTTAATCTATTTAATGAAATTACAAGGACAAAATCATTCTATATCTACGAGCATAAAACAGAGATTGGTCATACATAAAGTCGATATCGTGGAAGGCAGATGATAATGGCATTGAGTAAAGGGCGCATTGTCCCCGAGAGTCCTCATGGGGAGTCGTACGTCCACTTGAAGCAGTCCTTCTCAATCTCGTAAGCTCTGGTTCTCCACCACCGTCACAGAAGGACTTACCACACAGTCTTCCTCTCCTTTCGCCTCCGGTACCTCCCTAAGCTCTCCATCAATACCCTCCTCGGTCCATTCGCTCCCCAACAACTCGACTACCCGCGCAATAGGGTGATTCATAACGCCGACTCTCCACCCGTTCTTGCTCACTGTGTCATAGAGGATGGTCTTTCCAAGATGACACCCCGTTTCGAGTGCGTATCCTCCCTTAGCACAGAGCGAGCGAATACCAGTGCAAGCGCCGAACGGGATCGGGTCGGCGGTGTGGTAAACATGGGTGATGGGGTGTAGGGCCCGAGCCTGGTTTTCTACCGCGAGAGGACTGAGAGGGGAGGTGCTTGTAAGAGTCGTAGGTGGCGGTGGGAAGGGAAGGTGCAATCGGTGTGCGGCGAGACGTTCTCCTGGGGCCTCGAATGCTATTGTTGGTACGCCGAATGTAACGCCGAGTAAGCTGGCGACACCGCCTCCTAACGAGTGCCCTGCGATCCAGATTTGCGAATCGGGGTAGAGGTACGTTAGGTTATTGTATAAGTTCTGTCGCCCATATCAGCACAGACCATTCATTATGCGATGATTTAGTGGCACTTACAAGGCCTACGTGGTAGAATAGATCCTCATCCTCGAGCGCACTTTCGAGGCAGGATTGGCCGCATTCCCATGAAGATGTGCAACAGTCACACACGGTGTTAAATCTCCATGAATAGTCGACATGGGCGCAACAACAACTAAAGAGTATGTTGTCATTGACCTTGTCACGCCGTGTTGTCGGGCCTTGCAAGAACAGCGATGTACCTTTGATAGAAAGGATGACAGTACTGTTATCTGTAGCGACGAAGATGTTCCCTCGGAGGCCGTCTGCGTCTTCTTCCCAACCAAATGGATAGCTCTACCACAGCATTTAGCGCGCGAACAGGGGAGAGAGGTGGACCTACAGAGTTCCATCGCCCATCAAGGTCGTACCAGCTCTTCGAACCAGGTAGGGCATAGGCGTCACCCGTAATCTTGGCCAACTCGAGCAGCGTCTCGCGGTGTTCCACGTCGGGCATTACGACCTCGACCTCATCCCATTCTATTTCGTTACTTCGTGCTTTTCTGGCAATCTGGTATTCAGTATTTGACTTCGGCCGCGTTATCTGCTGCTTGCGAGTTCGTAGACATGCGGGATTGAAGCCCGCAGCGGTGTAGTCTTCTGAGCGCGGATCGGTAAGCGAGGGGGGCGATGGGATAAGCACGTCATTGAACAGTATCCGAGGAGGCCTTTGGGTGCCCCCAGGTGCAGCAAACGAGCTTGGCAGGCGCGGATGGGCCACGAAGGCTTGTCGGTGTTCAAAGGTGAGTGCTGGATCTGGGGCTGGGATGGGCTGCTGATGTCGAGAAGAACGTCCAGGCCATGTCAATGGAAGTATCTTCAAGAAACTGGGTATGCGCATCGATGAACTGGGAAAGACGGCGTCCAAAAGAGGATGTATGAGGCTGGGTGTTGCAACGTTCGTCGAACCTTCCAATTTACGACTTTGGCGATGTGGCAGTTGTTCACGTACAATTTTCAATGTCCCTAGCCGACCACAATGGCAGCACCAATCCAGTTCCCTAGCCCGTTTGCCGTTATGGTACTTCCCTCCTTGCAATATCCGCTCTGGCTCCCTTGATAGATAAGTTGTAAATATAGAAAATTCATTTATAATATAGATCAGTATTATCCCACAAGCATCCACCCATTGGCGGCAGAGAAATCCTTAAAAAAAATACATATCTGGATCTGCTCTCGAAAGTGCTAGCAGCACAGAGGAACACGACCGTCATTATAAATGCACACTAAAAGGTATACCCACCCATACAGTGGTGCCTTTTCAGCCCTGCATTTAGGCAAGGGTCGAGAGCACATGCATTTCTTTGGTGATCCGCGCGCAAACCACAGCGTTTGCACTCCAAGAAGATGAGGTTGTCATAGTAACATTAAATCGAAGCCTTAAATGTGATTCACTGCACTTCAGCAAGGTCTACAAGAAAAATTCTGCTCCTTCATAAGATATCTTGCCTACTTTGACTTTTCTAGCGCGTCCAGACGCGTCATTTGTCGCTCACTAATCACCATGGTTGGACACCCTCCTATTTCACACAAAAAACGCGTAATGAAAGGCCACCGACGTGTCGAAAACTCAGCAGACGCTCGAGAGCCACTCCGTCGGAATGCTCTCTCACCGAAAGATGAACGAAAAACACTCACTTCGATTGCGAGGATATATAACATGCACCCTTTGACTCTTTCTCGGCAATCAAAGCCAGATGCACGGTCAATCCAGACATTCAATGCAGAGAAAGGCCTCCTGAGTCCTGCACAGGAGAACATTCCTGTCAAGTAGTGTCTTGGACTTGCAACCATGGCTCTTGGACTCACCCCAAAGCTTATCCGGGCCCATGCTTACGACATTGTCTTGCAAACCAAGCCGAACGCAAAGCCACCAGGCAGGAGTTGGGTCTGGACACGGCTTAAGTACTAAGCGATGCGTCAAATACATGTGATATGCGAAATGGAAGCCAGCGCTGACGCCGCGGCTCGACTTGCAAACCTGCGTATCACTGATGCTCGGTCGCTATGTAATGACGAGAACACCAATATTCCGACACAAGCTGCCAAGACTCTGCTGTATATGGTGTCCACAGTACTGACAAGGCCATTAAGCAAGTGACGGAACCTGTCACAGAATTTATAGCGTCCACTTCCCAATGAACCTGACAAGGCTAAACCGACGTTGAAACATTTCAAACAGCAAACAGTGTAAAGGAATTGACGGTCTCTATATTTGAGTATTTTGATTGCCGACTCGTCCTGAGGACAGCAATTGCGGGAGGAAAGGCTTGCTCAACTTTACAACGGTGCAACTGAAATCATTTATAGACACACTGCTTTCAGCACCAACGCTCCTCAGTAAAGCGACGGCCATTCTATCCAAATAGCTATTTCTCCAGTGCCCTTCGAGTGCTTGTGCTGGAAGCAATTCTCCTCATAATACCCACGATATAGCCCTTTAACCAATTTCTCAGCAACTACTAGCACTACACCGCGGGAAGCATGTGTGCTGATTACCACCCAACTCCCCATCCACTTTGACGAGAGGCCCACCAACATGTACCAATGGACTCACTCTCGATCTGATGTCCAAGGTCGTGTTACCACTGAGAGTTTATTGCACTTGATTTCACTTGCTCGTCGCCTGTGTCAACATCACCGTCCCCTCACTATCCACGACGATTGCATAGTGACGGCCAGAGCATCAAGTCAAGTGTGATCGTCCCACTCTTCTACCATAATGAAACTAGCCAAAGTAGCAGCTCATAAAAAGACAGGAAATTCAGATTCTGAAAATTTGCATCCCTGTGTCTGTCAAGGGTCACTCCTTGTCAAGTGTACGTCAAGCGTACTGTCAAGATATGCATGCGGAAAATGTGACCCCAGGACGTATTGTTAGGCGCCGCCTACTCTCTACTCTAATCGGGGAATGAGACACGACCGATACCAACGGCGTCTTATGGCTATCTTGCACACCATGAGCAAGCACGAGAGGACATTTCGGCTTGAACCAGACCTAGGTGGTCCTCAATAGGGGGCGTTTCAGATGGAGGGCTCCCGCCGGCTCGCGTCATCGTTCTCCTGCTCTCCTGCTCCCACAACACGAATCGACTGGTGTTGCCTTGTTCTTCCAGTTCCAGGTTGATCCCCACCTTGTCCTCCCCGCGCTCGTTCGCCATTCCGCACGACGCTCACAGTCCTTTACGACACTACGACTAACTTATCACTATCTAACATGTCGTACGCATCTCTGGTGAGCTCTCTCTCAAGTATGGGCTCCTTAGTTAGCTAGTCATTGACACCTAGCAGTCCAAGGCGCTCCTCCCAAAGTCCCTTCGCAGGAAGAAGAACGAACGGCCGTCTCTTGCGGCTATAGTCGAACCCTCTGTCTCTGCAGCCGCCCTTTTTGCCAGCGCGACGTTAGTTCCCTCGGCGAGCTCGTATATCTTCACCCCAACGCCGACCGCTGCCAAAGACGAGGCTCCCACGCTTACGGAGACGCAGAGCAAACAAACACTGAGGCGTGTCAAGGCCAAGAATGAACTTCGCCCGACTGCGACGGCGCAAATGGAGCGGAATGACACATCTACATCTACTACGACCGCCTCTAGCGGAAGCTCACATGTCCCTTCAACTCTTACAAGCCCCTTCTCCTCGCCCTTTGCCTCGACAAATTCACCAGCGTGGGATGCGGAGGAGGATCAGACGCCTGGCTTTGGTGAGCTCTTTCGAAGGTTTAGCACACAAGAGGTGAAGGAATGTCACACCTTACCGACTTCGGCCGAACGCGATTGATTGATACATCATGATTGGTTTGGACTCTGACCATCCTTTTGGGAATATCTGTTTTGCATTGCGTATCTGTTGTCCGTTGAGTATCTGTTATCCATTGAGTATTGCATATGTTACTGTAATGACCTTCACGACGAATATATGACCTATGTTGACCCTGATGCACAAGCGTTTGCCGAGTGTGGTCGAGCCGTCTTAATAAGAGACACTTGGGATATGGAGGAATCGCGGCTACAGCACCTAAGCAATCACCCCTGGAACGTGCTTCCTCCTTTCCAATGAACCGCTGTCTTCCATGCCCGCTTGTGCGCAAACCATATGGGCACCCGATCAAAGCTATGGTTGCCTGTGTGTATTTTTCGGAGGTGGAGTGGCACAACTTCCGGTGCCCTAATGTTCTGATGGATGCCAGCTCGCACATTACTATGTGTTAGATATGGCTGCTGTGCCACCTTACTGTAGGACTGCCACTGCACCGGTTATGTGGGTGCTCACCATGCACGTGTAAGAGCTATGGTCTCAGGTGTTTCATAGCGTGGCTACCTACAGGCTGTCTATTATGTATATAGAGCGCAGCGAGTAGAGGAGAGACCCTTACGGTTCTGTCTTCTCACTCGCTACGCTAGGTACGTTACTATATGTATTACGGTTCTGTCTCCTCACTCGCTACGCTAGCTCCAACACTATGCCACGGACATTCATTTTTTGTTTTTCCATACGCAATGTATTTAACGTGTCCTTGAGTTACGAATAGCAGAACAGGTGACACGCACTATTCCGATCCCGTAGTGTTTATAGCACTTCCACCTTTCTTTGCCTATCAAAAGTGGGAGTCGCCCCACGATCGCCTCCAATTGGTCCAGTTGGAACCGCCCGGTTCAAAATATCATACTACTAAGTCTCACGTTCCACTAATTGGCTTCTGTCCACCTCCACACCATGTGGTGGCATCGTCGTGGGCATGAAGTTACTTCCCACAGTCGACCTAAACCAGCGAAAGTACCACTACAACACCTGCGAAGGAACAATTGGATGTGTATACCGCTAGCACGTCATGAACTTGCGTGAATCAAAACTAAGAAGGACAACAGTAGACGGCAGAACTGTCCTTGGGTGCTACCAGTCAGATCACAAAAAGGAATCGTATCGCTAACAATGAAGTCCGTCGACAACATGACGTATGCGTGATATATGAACAGTCCATCAGGCGAAAATCAGGTCCAAAATGGGTATTTTACAAGGTCATTCAAGACCGCTATACCAGCCACTCAAGGGTCCAATCACTCGTGCGAGCAATCTGGCAATGTAAGGGCCTTGAGCTTTTTGTCGCTGTCTAACAGACCCCAGAAGCCCTCGACACCAGGCCACCGCTGTGCCTTCCACGGGATGTCCATGAATTCGAAGAAGAAGTACCTGAGGCCCTGGGTGTTGGCCGAGCATACGAAGTTGTTTATAAAAAACTGGAGGTTCGCCACGGACGCTTCTGACGAGCTTACGACGGGGACCGAGGAGAACGTCGGCCAGCCCACTTCAGCCATGTACATCTGCGGCTTGTTAGGGAGCGCGGCTGCCAGGTCCGGGCCATTCTCTTTGAAGAAGGTGGTAGTCCATGTTGAGGCGTCCTGGATCGTCGTATTAGCGTGCCACGCGTGCACATTGACCATGCTGGTTGAAAAAGTGAATCAGCAACCTCTACTCCTAGATACTGTGGAATAAACGCGCACCCAAAGTCCACAGCACTGAGCAGGTCGGTGTTGAAGTAGCTAGCTGCGTCGGCGGTACCAATTGGAAGGTTAATGTTCATACTTGCGAGCATCTGTCGTACATCGGCAATCTTCGCCTTGAGGAGAGCAGAGGCAGCAAGGCCGTCTGTGCCGTTAAGATTCGTAGCGTTATGGTCGAGCATGTAGTTGAGCATGACTTCATTGCCAACAGCAATGCCAGGGATGTTATCCGTGCCGTAGGTCTGCAACGCCTGCTGCAGGGCCGTCTTCTGGCGTTGATAGCCGGCTTCATCCACGTCTACAAGGTAGATCGCAGGGAAGACTTTAATGTTGGTCTTGGTTCGCTTGATCGCCTCCAAGACGAGCGCGGTCTGGTTGCACTCGCAGCTGTAGAGTCGGATACGGGTCGTAAGCTGTGAGAGGAGCTGCATGTCTTTGATCGTGTCGGCAAGAGTCTGGTTGCAATTGGGCTCGAGTGAATCCCTATTGTATGTCAGGATGTTTTATCGATCGATCGGTAATACCTGTAGACCTTACCTCAATGTGTAAGCCATTCCCCAGAACGCGTTCTTGAGGTTCGGGTCCTTGGAGAAGTTGCTGGGGTCATTGGGATCTTGTACAGGGCCGTCAGTGGTTGATGGGTTATTATTGTTATTGTCCGGGTTCGAGTTCGAGTTCGAATTCGAGTTGGAGGCGGAAAGGTTAGTATTGCGACGGGTGCCGAAATAAACGCCAAGGGCGATGGCGACTATTACAACGGCGGTTATTCCGAGACACGTCGAGATGAGCTAGGAACAGTGTGAGACCTATTGAACACCCTTGACGACCAAACTGCCAAGCCACCCGCGAAAACAAAGTATGACTGCAAGGCGCGACGAACGCGCCGTGGACACGTTGCCCACACCGGGACCACTTACCAGGACCCGATTCCGTTTCTGAGGTTTGCTCTGCGTCTCAGGCTGGGCTGAATCGAGGGCAGTCGTGCTCGTTTGCGAACGGCGTGCTTCGTCTCCAAGACTGAGGCCAGTTCCGGTTTTAGAAGAGGCGTCGGCGTAGGAGTTCATTTTGCCAGCTGGGTCGAGGAAGGGCGAAGCCCCGGCCTGCTGCATATCTGGGGCTTCCATGGATGAGCTATAGGGAGCCCGACAGACGGTGTGGCCGTTGGAGACGAGGAGAGGAGGGACGAGGAGAGGAGAGGGGAGGAAGAAGGGCCAAGGTGAGCGTTAAGCTGGCTGGCTGGCTGACGTTCTGCTCGACCAGCGCTCGACCAGCTGGCCTGGCCCGAGCCCGAATGGGAGGCACAGTCCACGGAAGAAAGAAGTACACCACCTGCTTTCCGCCACTTCCCAGGACCCAGGACCCACCAGGACCCACTATATGACATATGACGTGAATTGATATTCCTTATTATTTAATGGTAATTAATGCAGTCACAGAACGTATTGAGAAAGGAACGAAAGGGTTGTATGTATTGCTAGCCTGTTGTCCATTGAGTCCATTGAGTATTGCATATCTTACTGTAATGACCTTCGCGACGAATTCATGACCTATGTTGACGTTGACCTTAATGCATAAGCGTTTGCCGATTGCGGTCAAGCCGTCTTAGTAAGAGACGCTTGGGATATGGAGGAATCTTGGCTATAGCACCTAAGCAATCACGCCTGGAACGTGCTTCCTCCTTTCCGGTGAACCGCGCCGCGGACATTCATTTTTTGGTTTTTCCATACGCAATGTATTTAACGTGTCCTGGAGAATAGCAGAACAGGTGACACGCAGTATCCCGATAGTGTTTCTGGCACTTCCACTTTTCTTTGCCTACCAAAAGTGGGAGTCGCACGACAGATTCCGCCTCCAATGAGCCAAGTTAGAGCCGCCCCTGTTCCAAAGCCTCGCGTCCCACTGATTGGCGTCTGTCCACCTCCACATCATGTGATGGCCCAAGAGACATGCCGTCATGGGCGCATCGTCATGGGCATGGAGTCACTTCCCACAGTTGACCTATCTCAGCGAAAGTACCACCGTAACACTTATAACGATATATTGAGAAAAGGAACAATTGGATGTGTACACCGCTAAGCACGTCATGAACTTGTGAACCAAAACTAAGAAAGACAACAGTAGTCGGTAAAACTACAACACCCCAGCACATGACGTAAGTGTGATATATGAACAGTCCCTCAGGCGCGAATCAGGTCCAAAATGGGTATTTAACAAGGTCATCCAAGTCCGCACCACACCACAGTAGCTGGCCATTGCCACTCAAGGGTCCAATCACTCGTGCCAGCAATCCGGCAATGTAATGGCCTTGAGCGACTTGTTACTGTTCATCAGACCCCAGAAACCCTCGACACCAGGCCACCGCTGTGCCTTCCACGGGATGTCCATGAATTCGAAGAAGAAGTACTTGAGGCTCTGGTAGTTGGCCGTGCATACAAAGTTGTTTATGAATAACTGGAGGTTCGCCACGGACGCTTCTGACGAGCTTACGACGGGGACCGAGGAGAACGTCGGCCAGCCCACCTCAGCCATGAACATCTGCGGCTTGTTAGGGAGCGCGGCTGCCAAGTCCAGGCCGGTCTCTTTGAAGAAGGTGAATGTCCATGTTGCGGCGTCCTGGATCGTTGTATTAGCGTGCCACGCGTGCACGTTGACCATGCTGGTTGAAAAAGTGAATCAGCGGAGGTTAGACACTGTGGAAATAAACGCGCACCCAAAGTCCACGGCACTGAGCAGGTCGGTGTTGAAGTAGCTAGCTGCGTCGGCAGTACCAATTGGAAGGCTAATGTTCATACTTGCGAGCAGCTGTCGTACATCGGTGATCTTCGTCTTGAGAAGAGCAGAGGCAGCAAGGCCCTCTGTGCTGTTAATATTCGTAGAGTTACAGTCGAGCATGTAGTTGAGTATGACTTCATTGCCAACAGCAATGCCAAGGATATTATCCGTGCCGTAGGTCTGCAACGCCTGCTGCAGGGCCGTCTTCTGGCGCTGATAGCCGACTTCGTCCACGTCTACAAGGTGAATCGCAGGGAAGACTTTAATGTTGGTCTTGGTTCGCTTGATCGCCTCCAAGACGAGCGCGGTTTGGTTGCATTCGCAGCTGTAGAGTCGGATGCGGGTCGTAAGCTGTGAGAGGAGCTGCATGTCTTTGATCGTGTCGGCGAGAGTCTGGTTGCAATTGGGCTCGAGTGAATCCCTATCGTATGTCAGGATGTTTTATCGATCGATCGGTAATACCTGGAGACCTCACCTCAATGTGTAAGTCATTCCGTAGAACGCATTCTTGAGGCTTGGGTCCTTGGAGAAGTTACTGGGGTCATTAGGGTCATTGGGACCTTGTGGGCTCTCAGTGGGTGCTGGGCTAGAGTTCGAAGTCGAACTTGAAATCGAAATCGAACTCGAACTCGAAACCGGACCCCCGATACGGTTATTATTACGGGTGCCGAAATAAACGCCAAGGGCGATGCCGACTGCTATAACGGCGGTTAATCCGAGACATGCCGAGATGAGCTAGGAACAGTGTGAGACCACTATTGAACGCCCTTGGTGACCAAACTACCAAGCCACCCGCGAAATAAAGGCATGACCATAAGGCGCGACGTCGCGAACGCACCGTCCACACCGGGACCACTTACCAGGACCCGATGCCGTCTCTGAGGCCTGCTCTGGGTCTCTGGCTGGGCTGAATCGGGGCCAGTCATGCTCGTTTGCTCACGTCGTGCTTTGTCTCCAAGACTGACGCCAGTTCCAGTTGTAGAAATGTCTGGGGCTTCTATAGATGAACTATAGGAAGCCCGACAGACGATGTGGCTGTTGGAGAAGGGAGAGGAGAGAAGGGACAAGGCGCGCGTTAAGCTGGCTGGCTGGCTGACGTTCGGCTCGTCGCTAAGGGAGGCGACGGTCACCGCCACAGGACCAACTATATGACATATGACGTAAAATGATATCCCTTATTATTTAATGGTAATTTAACGGCTCTGGTACGTGAAAATACTCGGAGGTGGTGCCTGGCTTGGGGCCAGTCACAGAACGTATTGAGAAAGGAGTGTTGTGTGTATCGCTAGCACCGCATGAGCTTGCGTGAACCATAACCACAACCATAACCAAGAAAGGAAAACGAATGGTAGTCAGCGTGAGAACTGTCCTTGGAAGCTATCAGACGGATCACAAGAAGACCACCAGGCAGTCGTATCGCTATCAGGAAGTCCGTCGACGACACCCCAAGCGTATAATAGAAGTGTAAGTGTGACGTGGACTGTGCGTCAAACTCAAAGCACGAATCTCTGGTCCGAAATATAAATTTTACAAGGTCACTCATAACTGCATCACAGTAGCCGCCCACTTTCACTCCCAGGACCAATCACTCGTGCGAGCAATCCGGCAACGTAAGGGCCTTGAGCGTCTTGTTGCCGTTGAATAGACCCCAGAACCCCTCCACACCAGGGAACAGCCGTTCCTTCCATGGAATGTCCGTGAACTCGAAGAAGAAATACTTCACGCTCTGGGTGTTGGCCGTGCACACGAAGTTGTCGATGAATATCTGGAGGTTCGGCTCGGACGCTTCCGACGCGCCGTCAGTCTTCTCCTCGGCAGTCGAGGAGAACGTCGGCCAGCCCGTCTCGGCGATGTACATCTGCGGCTTGTTCGTGAGCGCGTTCGCCACGTCCACATTGGTCTCCTTGAAGAACGTGAACGTCCACGTTGCGGCGTCCTGGACGGTCGTCCCAGCAAACCATGCGTGCACGTTGGACATGCTGGATTGGATGAAAAACATCAGCAACCTCCGTTCCAAGACATTGAGAAATAAACACGCACCCAAAGTCCACGGCACCGAGCAGATCGTTGTTGAAGTAGCTACCTGCGTCGGCGGTACCAACCGGAAGGTTGATACTCATGCTTGCAAGCATCTGCCGTATATCGGTAATCTTTGCCTTGAGAAGAGCAGAGGCAGCAAGGCCAACTGTGCCGTTTGCATTCGTGGCCTTATTTTCCAGTATGTAGTTGAGCATGAACTCATTGCCAACAGTGATACCTAGGATGTTATCCGTGCCGTAGGTCTGCAGTGCCTGTTGTAGGGCCGTCTTCTGGCGCTGATAGGCAGCGTCGTCCTTGTCAACGACGAAGATCGCAGGGAAGACTTTGATGTTGGTCTTGGTTTGCTTGATCGCCTCCAAGACGAGCGCGGTCTGGTTGCAGTCACTGCCGTAGAGTCGAATGCGGGTCGTGATCTGCGAGAGGAGCTGCATGTCTAGGATCGTGCTGAGGAGAGTCTGGTTGCATTGAGGGTAGAGTGCATCCCTATAGTATGTCAGCATTTTGTTGACCGATCCGTAAGACCTGATGGACCTCACCTTGCGGTGTAAGCAATGCCGTAGAATGCGTTCTTGAGCTTCGGGTCCTTGGTGAAGACGCTGGGGTCATTGGGATCTTGCAGTACAGGGTCATCAGGATTGGTTTGTGTATTGTTGTTATTCGAGTTCGAGTTCGAGTTCGAGGCGGAAAGATTGTTATTTTTATGCTGGGTGCCGAAGTAAACGCCAAGCGATATTGCCACTACTACAATGGCAAGTATCCCGAGACACGCCGAGATGAACTAGGAATGGTGTCAGGATCGTCATGGGATGCCCGTAACGACAGAAGGTGCCAAAGCGGCGGAAGGGTGCGACGAACGCGCTCGTGAGCACGTTTGTGCACATACTGAACCACATTTACTACGTCCAAGATAAACTTACCAGGACCCGATTCCGTTTCTGGTGCTTGACTTCTTTCTGTAACCAGGTGCTCTGGGGAATTGGTGGAGTTGAACCAAGGCCAATCATGCTAGTTTGTGAACGGCGTGCTTCGTCTCCAAGATGGAGAGCAGATCCAGAAGTGGGGTCGGCGTGTGAGCTGCGAGTTGGGGTGAGGAAGGGGGAACCCTCGGCTTGCTGCATATCCCGGGGTTCCATGGAGTGCCCATAAGGAGTGTTTGGTGCTGGGTACCCGCCAGACATATGGTGTGGCTGTTGGAGAGTTGGAGGTGGTGGACAAGGTCAGCGGGGAGCCGCGCGGGGGCGGTCGAGACGAAAATAGCTGTGAACTGTGCTGGCTTACTGCGGGTAGGGGCTCGTCAAAGTACGAGCTGAGGTCTGGTCCAAATTACAACTTGTTAGCAGGCTGTCACAGTCACAGCCCGAACTAAGAATAGAACCAACCCGCGGCTGAGGTTGTCCGCGACCCAGAGGAAGGAAGCGGCTCGTAAGGCGTCCATTGGGAGGATACAGGCGGAGTGGCCATCCTCGATCAGATTATGATTATGATGATGCCGGGGCTGGTTTTTCGGTTTTTCGGGCAGGCGTCTTTATCTCCCCAAACCGTTCCGCTCTCCTCTCCTGCCGTCCTTGGCTTGTTTTTATCTGATCTGGCGAGGGAAGGCGCGAGACGAGCTGAAGCGAGCACAAGAATACGCAAACAGTCCTGGGTTCTATTTATAGTTGCATTGATTGTCCGTATTCTGGTGAAGCGCGCAGGCCTTCATTGTCAAGTGAGGCCAGTGGTGAAGCGCCCTGTAACTGTAACTAGCGAGGGACAAGGACAACACCAAAAAGGTATCTATTTCTGAGAAGCCCGAACCTATATAAGCTGTCGACGGTGCGTTGTCTGAGCATGGTTGGCGTGGTTGGAATTGTCAATAATTTCGCTAAAATTCACCCTTGGCTTGGAGGTGGAGGGGAAGAGCAGAAGTAAGTCTTTAGCTTTTAATCATTGTCCCTTGTGATCGTTATTCTTATTTTTGTACCAACACCCGCCGGCTGCCATTCGAGTCTAACGTCTAATATTTCACACCAACCCCGTCTGAAATCACAAATCACAACCCCTGCCCACGGTCGTGCTTTGAATTGTCAAACTGTCACAAAATTGCAATTCTCAACCAACTAATATTTGCTTCCTTGCAAGCCATGGTAGTGCTTGCTTTATTAGTAGTAAATCACGAAATTGTAGGTCTCCTCAACTCAGCAATGTTGGCATCTGATTCACGCATAGTGGATTTTACTCCTCACAAGTCTATCAGTGAACCGCTCATGGACGGATGGATCGGCTTGAGCATCTCGACCCATCGGGTCGAGAACGTCCCAACGTACCAGTCGACTACGATAACTATAATGTTTTGAGGCGTCCAAGGTTGTCCACCTTTGGCGAGGATCTGATCTCTTATTCATGAAAAAAGAACGTGCCATGAGGCCCTCAAACACCCATTTGGTGCGCACTCTGCAGCTAGTCATCCGTCGTCGTCACAGGAGAACGCGGCCGCGGGTGATGCCTGCCTATCGTGCCACCCGTGCAAGCGGCCGCCTTGTCCTCTGGATGCGGGATCCCATCGGGTGTGCCGGAGCACATGGCCGATTGTATCGCTCGTTGTGGATCGAGCGTCCTTTGCGGACGATTTACGACGTTTCATGTCCCCCGACGTTTCGTGATTCCTTCCGTCTTGGGATAGCTTCCAAGAGCAAGGCTCCAGAGCGTGGAGCAGGACCAGTGTTTGTAATTATTGCAATCGATTATTAAATTTCGATTGTCCCTGAGCCAGAAGCGTTCTAGGCACCCGTCGTGACACAAGCCGCAGGGATGGATGGGCGGGCCCTTGATGTCGGCCATGCAGCCGAGCCCAATAAGCCGGTCAGTCTCTATTCTATAAGTCGGGTTACTATCAACTTCGTCTTACGAGATTTTTGCCCACCTCGAACTCTTCCCGTTTCCTTCCCGTTGGACCTCTGCTGGCTTTAGCGGTTCCAGGATGAGTGCCCAGGATCCAATAGTTCCCTCCTCGGGGGAACTGACAATCGGAGCAATTCTCGTCTGCAGTTGGTTCTCCGTGCGTTCGCTTCTAAGTCTGGGCTTGGAACATGCTGACAATTCCTTTGTAGTTCCTGTGGATGGGCTTTATTGTTGTAATGGGTACGTCGGCTGCTAATTCGCATGCAGTTGATCAAGTTCACCCACGAGCGCGAACCGCAGGTTATACATATTTCATCCATTATCCGCGTGACCCACTGTGGCTCAAGTCGTTCGTTGTCATACTTGTCGCAATTTGTGTCATTGACACGGTCGCTATTGGGTACGTCTCACGACAACTCCTAGGAGCTACAGTCATCGAACCTCTCGACAGGTGCTGGTCTTATAATTGGTCAATAGCATACCGTGATAGTCAGTCCTCTAATTTATTGTGCCTGACCTGTCTGACTCTTCTCGCAGGACCTACAGTAGTTACCTTGATCCCTACGTAAGTTTCTCCGTCGGAGTCACGTTTGCCTCAACACAATATATTTTTAGAGAGATGGAGATCATTGTTATGGAGCTGTAAGTTTTGTAAAGACCTCCTCGGATGACTTGAGGATTGAGACTCTAAACCCTAGTGGAATCATAGCTCTTATCGTACAGTCGTTCTACGCTTGGCGTATATGGCTGATTAGCAAGAAGAAGAACTGGTGGCTCCCAGTTTTGATCGTTATCCTGTCCATTACTCAATTTGGTCCGTGTCCGTGGTTGTTGAATACCTTGATACTGACGTGTGATGTGACCATAGCCATTGTAATCTGGCTCGTAATCCTCTTTACAAGGCATAGGATGTTTACGGAGCTTTCTGCAATGCTGTAAGTCTCTTCGCAAGTCTTCATACACCATCTCACTGAAGCACGATTGATAGCCCTGCCGGTATGTGATAGAGACCATTTTTCTGAAGTCTTTGGGCTCACATTTGCCCTGAATAGCCTATGGCTGGTTGATTCCTTGCGTGTCAGTGTGCTTGCACCTCATAACGTTGCACCCTAACATTGTTATCTCTTACTCATAGACTCTCCAATGTTGGGGTGACTGCGGGAATGGCCTACTATCTAGGTATCTATGCAAGAAAGGCCTTATCTTCATCGCGCTTGTCAGTCAACGATTCCCTCTGATAGCTGTATACTCTATTGACACCTACTATAAGTTCCCTCATGCAGATCATCTCCCGTACAGTCCAAGCAAACATTCTTTCCTTGGTCTGTCAAGTCGTCACGGTATCTTTGATGAAGCTCGACGTCGGATTCTACTTCAGTACGTCTTTGCTCTCACTACCTGAGTCGGCTGGTATCCAACCCTCTTATATCTACCAGTGATTACCGACGTCGTCCTCACCAAGGTCCGTTCTTATCAGCCCGAGTTGTATCAAGCACTTAGCGTCGCCTCCCTAGGTCTACACCTTCTCTGTCCTCTCCTCCCGTACGGCATGGTCCGTCTCTCCAATACACGCTCACTGATACCCGCCAATAGTAAACGCCCGTAAGACCAGCTCATCCAACTACGACTCGATAATTCAACCGGCGCGCGGATCACTCCCTCTGTCCTCTATCGGCGCGCAATTTCGTGACAGCAGCGGAAAGTCCAAAGGCCGCCCTGGACCGGCGAATATCTTGTCTATCACCATCGAGTATGTCGCCCTCGTTTTGCTCAGCCGCTCACAACTGCTGACGTGATATCGAGCAGCCAAGACGAGCAGACAATGGATGGTAAACCATGGGAGGCAAACGCCTCGAGCGAGACTCAGGACGATCTAGGAACAAGAGAGGTGGACATAGAAATTCAAAAGGCACGGTTAAGTGTGCAACAATCTGAAACAGTCGTATGATGAGCTCTCATAGGAGGATTCCTTTTTATTATCTTTTTGCACCGTGGAAGGAATTATGAACCTACTTTGCGGAATTCGCTGTACTCTGAGGGAAATAGTCACCATCGGCTTCTTCACCGTCGCTATCACATTCGTGTTTGTACTCTGTCAATTCCCTTGCTGTCTGCTTGTGCCATCTCTTCATCACTGGTAGCCCGTGCTTGATATTCAGTATTGATTTCGATGCTCACCTGGCCACTTGCTTTCGCACCACCAATTCAGTCTGGGTCCCTAAGCCTGGGACTAGTTCGGCCCCTTCATTTGATGTAGGCTTGGACATCCTGAACTCAATTTGATGGTTGGAGTGAATACTGCAGGCCTCTTATTCACCAACATTTGAATACGTGGGAGTATACTGTGATGGGAGGTAGCCAGGGTTCGATCCAAGTGATCAATTGCGAGGCAATGCCACAAGTAACGTGTCTACTGCCAGGCTTCTCTACTAGTAAAAGAAGCCGTCTAACGCTTTCAAGGCCCCGTCGTGATCGGCGAACTGGCCTCGCGACACCGAGAGAAGTAGTCAATGTTTGGCCCTCTTCTACAGCAACCAGCACACCTTCGCCTCAACCGGCCTCTGCACTCTTGCCACCTCCATAAAGCCTGCCTTCATAGCGCTCTCGTTCTCCGCCGCTTTAGCTGCTCCTCTACCTGCGGAATCAAGCGTAATGGCCCAGGTGATGCGTAGATAGGTGGCAAAGCTGACCTATGGGCAGTTGTACCTGTGGAGAACGATTCCTTTGAAGTTTGGTCACAGGAACTCGACTACCCTGGCATGCTTTTGCGTATTCATAGCGCGATCTCGCCTAGGGTTTCCATTTGTCGGGGACATACCAACTTGTCCACAGGTGTTCTGTGAAGAGGCTTGTTCCTACAGTGATAGTACATCTCCAGGATAGCATTGGGGTGAATTTGCTGTCGAGCGTAGGGCTGGCAATGGCGATCGGGCAGGTGCTTGGAGAACTGCTTGGAGACTAGACGTAGGATGGAAGAACGATGAGGGAGAGAGCAAAACTCGTAGGTGCCCCATCTTGCATGTACGCTTCTCCCTGACGCCAGGGGTAATGAAACAAGAACCAGGTGATCGACAAAGGACCAACAACACATTAGAGATAGTTCAGAATGGGGGTAGAGATGCTATGGCACGAATACCTTATGTAGGCACCTGTATGTCCTAGATGCACGTCTCTGCCCCTGAGACCTGGCCGAATCGATCTTCGCGGCGCCGCTCTTGTTCTTGAATGGGTTCATCGAATCGGGAGCCAACGATCTTATACAATTAATGTGTACCCTTGGCAGATCATTTATATTTTTCTGAAACAATCGGTTCAAAAATTTCCGCGATCTGGCACCTACGCATGTCAAAACCGTCAAAACCTTTTCGTCCCGGCGACGAACGATTCGTTGAGGCGAAAATTAAATTTTGAAAGGGGCACTACCTTAGAATTCGGAATTATTTGTATTTACCATGCTGCCGTATGTCCGTCTAGCTAGTTATTTCTATACCGTGCCAGTTGGACCCGACCACATTTGACTTGTGTCCAGCGATCCGCTAACCACTGTGGAGGCCTGTGCTCTGACACGATAGAAGTTGCTTACTATCATGTGCCACGACTCAAGGTGCCTTGGATTTGACATTTAGAATGTGAGATACGGCACCAGCCAATGACACCGGCAGCCAAAGCCCGACCCTACCATTAGCCTCTAGCGCACAAGGCCCATTTCAGCGGCCAGACGAAGTTTCGATATATGTTCCACCGGCAAGCTACAAGATCGCCAATGGCGAACCCGTCTGCAGGGTACGCCAGACCGACCGATAAGCTTTTATCGAATCGCAATGGGAGGGTGCAAGGGGGCTGTGTGTGAATGATGAATAATCGTTCTACAAGCTTGTCTCGCGATGTTTAAATGGCGAAGACGTCTGAACGTCTATCCTCATGTCATAATGGCTCGATCAACTCATGTCTGGGCAAGCGAAAACATGGTGCAGGGGTTTTTAGCGGGTAGGTCAGGACGGCAGGAAGTCCAACGGGCAAATGACCCAAAGGCAAGCCGTCCTGGAGTCCCACACACGGCGTCAAAGGGCGCTACGGTGCATGACGCATTTCCCCCCTTTCCCCCCAAAAAACATGGGGCGCAAGTCAATCTGGGCAGTGGGTAGCGAGTGAATACCGAGTGATCATGGTTGAGATCAAATTTAATCGCGAAATATTGAATGATGTCGTTTGGACCTTGAAACGCGGCGGACATCCTCAAGGACGTAAAACTGATCTAGACTACTTTATGGACACACTAATATACAGGCAAAGTGGTGTCGGGGGTCCCGTGTCGATCAGGGAGAGGACTTATCGTCGCAACTAATACGGCGATTGTACTACTTCTCGCCGAATCCATAACGACTCATGGGCCTTTCATGTCAATGGGTCATCCTCTGTTTGGTGGTGGGAATCTTCCTAGCGCTCCACCACTGTCCATATGAGTATGTCGTAACCCTGGCTCGCGTAATATACCTCAGGAGCTCTGTTGGGTCCACTTCTTCACCCCTTCAGCTACTCGCGATATGGCCGACTCTATGACCCCAGATCAACAAGCAGCCCTTCAAAAGCTGCTAATAGAGGTCGCGAATGGAGCCAAGATCGTTCGATATTTCAACCTTGCATCTGTTAGTAGGCCATTTTCCACCTACTGATGCTGGTGGTCGCTTACTGCATCATCCTGTAGTGGCTCTTTTGTACATACGATTGGATAATCAATCTGGATCGAGAGGTGAGGAGCCTTTGGACCTCTCAAGCTATTAATCACCTCCAGTCAGATTGAACTTATTTGGGTATGTGGCAATCCAATAATTTGGCTTTCCTCCCACTGAAGACACAAAAGAAACTCAAGTTTACGTCCATGACGGTATGTTACCGTAACGTGGGGTTGTCATTTGGATGCTCAACCCATCCAGTACTTCTACTTGTTCAATCGTTACATTTCCGGCATCTTCCTCACCATCAGCATGTTCAGTTAGTCGGTCCATCTTTCAAGATTACCAATGGTCTCACGTTCACCCAGCATACGTACAAGAGTACTACATTGGAGATACATTGTAAGTGTCTTAACTCGCTACATTGGACGTGTTCTCACCCATCCTTAGCTGTGAGCAACCCTTTCTAGGCCTCTGGGCAGCGTGACCGCGTGACACTAATTCTCACAGGCCGAGAGTGGTGGAAATATGAAGGATTTACATGTCAGCGTCACTCAGGTCTAAACCACGATTTGCTCATCAACCCTGTACAGTCACAATATGCTTCCAGCTCGTCGAACGTAAGTTGCATATTTCCTCCAGCTTTCGTCCCAATACTCACAATGCGTAGTCGTTCTAGTACGTTGCGCTTGCACAGCCTAGAAGACGAAATTTGAACGTTACTAGGGCCTCCGTGTCTGGGCTCTATGGAAGAAGTGGGTAGACCTGAGTACATCTAATGCACAATGGACTGACTCTAATTTGTCCCTACAGATCAAAAGTACGGCGTTGACAACTTACAATTGCCGCGCATCTCACGATAATGAACAGGTTATCGGATTTATCATTGGGGTTTTCTATATCGCGGAGGTCCTTGCGATGCTCACCATTATTGGCATTTATTTTACCCATAACTTCACTGGTGTGTACTTCTTCGCTTTTCCAACTTTCCGTTGACCTTCTTACAGCTACTGGTGGGTCCAAGATTAGAAGCAGGACGTCACTTTACACACACGGCTCGATAGATACGCCATTCCGGAAGTATGGGATTGAAGATTTCCACTTATGTGCGCCGACGACAAATACTGCCTATGTGTATTCGTGAGTACCGTCCTTATTCTTTCTTTGGGGCTTTCTCCTTATATATGTCACAAACCCTCCGCCAGTTTCTGGTATGTGAAGACCACCTACAAACAAAACTGCGACTCAACGCCCGTCGAAAGGTTCCCCACTCTGGCGTACGGCACCCTGCTCGCTGTTCTCGCAGGGTGGATAGGAATTAAACGATACCGGTACACCCGCGGAAGTACCACGACTCCCCACGGGAAATGGCTACTTGATATCTTTATCCGGCAAGTCACTTCTGCAACAAATGATGCCACAAACGTGCTGAGAGACCATTCAGGGACTCATTAGTATACTATGTCCTTCTTGCTCTACTCGAGCTGTGCATGTCGATATTTTGGTAAGACACTAACTTTGTCCGTCAACTGCGACTGCGCCATGCTAATTTAATGCAGGCATATAGGAATAGGATCCACTCCTCAATTAGTATGTATTCTCAGCAGACCATTTCTGTGGCTTATCGTATCTCCTAGTTGGTCGGAATGGCCATGGCTACACCGATAGTGCTCTGCTCGAAGTATTCAACATTCACAACGATATTCTTGCCTTTTTTGACAGCGTTCTAGATTGATTCTCAACCTACGGGGGGCGTACTACAACTACAATATGGATTCAGCTTGGCAGGATCCCGCCACGGGACCTCTAGCTGGGTCTTCCCAAGGAGCAGAGATGGCCACGTTTGGTGGTACATCGCGCTCCAAAGTCGGTCAAGCATCCAGTGGTGACAAAAAAGGGCCCATGCCCGTCCGTCTATCTTCTAGGGAGAGCGTAACTCGTGAGTTCGCCAATCCTAAGTACCGAGACAGCCTTCTCATATATAACCCGTATGTTCATTCAGTCTATAACGATGACGAATGGGCCACGGAGGACCCTCCAAAGTACCAGTAGCTACAGATTGTAGATTGGGTCCTTAATTGACCTATTCCCTTTACTAGTTGCACGGTCAAGGAGTGTAAAACATATGGTGACCGTTCCTGAACTTGGGATTTGTGTAATAACCGTGATGCTTTATATTCAACTCGCAGTCAGCGACGCGCAGCGTATCCAGCAATCGCCTGTGGTCCTTTACTAATGGACACGTACGGAAACGAGTGTGCATAATATAAAGCCAACACAATAATGCTTAGCGAAGACTAAATATGAGACCAGAACTAGTATCCAAAAAGATGTCTAGGTAGTAAAAAGCCAAGCGATATAACGTACTCAAGCACGACCGACAGCGGCCATCCTTGCCATCTTCCGCTTCTGTTTCTCTTCTTCGTGCCGCATTTCTTCTTCCAGAGCGATCCTGTCTTCCCGCTTTGCTTCTCGTAAACTGCAGGCAGAAGTTGTTGTCAGTATCCCTCAAATTTTTGGGAGGCGGGGGAAAGGAGACAACCACATACGCCCTCTCGTTCTCCCTCTCAACTTCATCGTACCCAGCCTCCATATCACTCAGGTCGTTGTCGTAGTCATGGTACTCTCGATGGGTGGGGACCATCCCATAGCGAGCAAGGATACTGCCTCCGATTGCACGCCGTTTCGTGGGTGGTAGGTCGTCCAAGTCGTCCGAGTCGTCCAAGTCGAACATACTGTCCTCATCTTCCTCGTCCGACCGCCGACGCTTGTGCCCTGCAACGGAAGACGGTGCGGACTTGGGTTTCGAACCGTTGGCTTTGGATTTGCTGGGTAGTGGGCCGGTCGACGCCGCACGAGACGAGGGACCACCAGTACTGAGATACGACTTCGATTTTTCGGCTGCGAGCTCTCGTTGTTGTTTCTCCTCCAGATAGTCTGCTACGGGGCCCGTCTCCTTTCGCGAGGGTTTGATGGCTTCCCCATATACATTCCCGTTCTTCATTCCAGACAATTGAGAGGATTTCTTGGTCCTAACCCCAGAAGTGTGCTTAGGATGCGATGACGGAGATCCGGAGCGACCACCCCGCTCTCCTACTAGAGAGCTCGCCCATGCCGGACGAGCGTTTGGATCCGTTTTGAGCGCACGTCGTTCCAAACGCGTCAAGACCGGTCCACCACCTCCACCACCCGGGCTGTTCGATCGACTGCGTCTCTTGCGGGGACTGCTACTGCCACCTGCTCGGCTTCCGCTTGCTCCAGCACCATTTGGTTCCCTTTCTCGCTCTTCGTGCCGTTTCTTCCCCAGCAGCTTGTCTATCTCTGCCTTTTTCTTTCGTTCTCGTTCTTGTTCTTTAGCCTGCTGCTCCAACTCGCGCTGTTTCACTCGTTCTGCCTCGCGTTTTTCAGCCTCTGCTTGTGCCTGGCGATGCTTAGCCTGACGCGCCAGATCCTCGCGGTGCTTGCGTTCGCGTTCCTCCTGATCTCGCCGCTCACGCTCTTGGCGTTGCACCAAGGCAGACTTGACCTCGGCGTTTCTCACCTGGGTTTGGGCTCTCGATTGGGCGAGGAGAGAGGCGAAGCTTGACATTTCGAACTATTGAAGAGTTTGTAAGGATAGTCGGAGGAGAGGCCGGTTATCGAGAGGCGGGACGTTTGGCGGTGGTGTGGTTCAGAGGAACACACGCGAAGGTTCAGAGGGTAAAACGAGAAGCTGGACTAGTCCGGAGATGCGAGTATGACCGCTAGATATTGCAGACTGCGTGCTGCGTGCTGCGTGACTGCTGCGTTGCCACAAATGTCAAGGTCCAAGCGTAGAATCCCTTTGTGCTTTGCCTTGCTCTACCCCACTCCCATTTCTCCCGTAAACCCAAGTGTCTTGTGAGTTGAACATACACTATATAATACCATTATTGGCCCAGTCGTTATTTCCGTGTTGGAAACAACTCTACGATCAGGTCATACACATCGGAAATCCCACTCTCGGCCGATTCGACATACTTACTACAATTTCCAGAAGGACGAGGAGTGATTAGGAGTAAGTCATGTCGCTACTGGCACCCATCATCCTCGATAATGGCACTGGCTACTCCAAGCTCGGGTACGTCGAGGGACAGAAACAAGCCATCTTCTCGCTCATGTTAGCCCTATACAGCTTTGCAGGCAATTCGGATCCATCCTTGTAAGCATGATCCAGGAGAAACTTGTCCCCTGGACTCAGCTCCCTTGTCGATCCACAGCGTATTCCCCACTGCAATCGCAACCCACGAACGAGCATCGACAGGCGGTGGTAGATCAGGTGCACCGCCTATTCCTACGAAACCAGGAAATCTAGCGTCCAAGCGTGGCATCGAGGATCTTGACTTTTACATCGGCGACGAGGCAATCGCGAACTCGAAGACGTATGGCATCCATTACCCCATCCGACATGGCCTCATCGATAACTGGGACCACATGGAGCGATATTGGGAACAATGCATCTTCAAATACTTACGTGCTGAGCCGGAAGATCATTATTTCTTGTTGGTGCGTATATTACTTCGTTCGGGCGATACGCCCCCATTGCTCCGTATAATCACGGCTCCTGATCGAGTGATAACTGCTAGACCGAACCCCCACTCAACCCACCTGAAAATCGCGAAATGACTGCCGAAATCTTCTTCGAGTCGTTCAACATTCAGGGTCTCTACATCGCTGTACAAGCCGTCCTGGCACTTGCCGCCTCTTGGACATCCAAGACCTCTGAACGAACGCTCACGGGCACTGTCATCGACTCGGGCGACGGTGTGACGCACGTCATCCCTTGTGCAGAGGGTTACGTGATCGGCAGCGCTATTAAGCACATCCCCATCGCTGGGCGGGACATCACACAATTTGTGCTGAACCTGATGCGTGAACGAGGAGAGATGGCCACCGTTCCGCCTGAGGATCAGATGAAGGTTGCTGCCAAAGTCAAGGAAGAATATAGTTATGTGTGCCAGGATATTGTCAAAGAGTTTAGGAAGTATGACGAGGAACCGTACAAGTATTTCCAGAGATACGATGGAGAACACAGCGTGACAGGGAGGGTGGGTGCAAGTTGTTGCTTGACGTGAGGTACTGACGAATGTTATAGAAATACTCTGTCGATGTTGGGTTCGAGCGCTTCCTTGCTCCCGAAACGTTTTTCAACCCCGAAATTAACTCCTCGGACTTTTTAACACCCTTACCTGAGATCGTCGATGGCGTCATTCAGCAATCCCCTATCGATGTTCGCAGAGGTCTCTACAAGGTTGGTCGTGTGAATCCCTCGCCCCTCTTTCGTTAGGATCTAACCCTGATTTTCAGAACATTGTCCTCTCTGGCGGATCGACCATGTTCGATCACTTTGGACAGAGGCTAAAGCGTGACTTGAAGAAAATCGTCGATCGTCGAATTATTGAGAGTGAGACAGCAAGTGGGAGTTTGATCCGTGTATGCTGCCTCCTCACAAATCTCCGTTCATTTCCTGACGAAGACCCTTATACACGCAGTCTTCCGGCGTTGAGGTTAATGTCATCTCCCACAAGAGACAGCGGTATGCTGTTTGGTATGGTGGTGCGCTGCTTGCCTCGTTGGTGCGTCGGTTTCAACTCTCGCCCTATCGGGTGGAACTTGACAGATACGACCCACCCATAGCCCGACTTTTACTCGTACTGTCACACCAAAGCCGACTACGAAGAAGTGGGACCTAGCATTTGTCGACGATACCAGATCTTTGGAAGTGCGACTTGAGCATAATCGGAAAAAGGATAGGAATACAGGGAGATGGTGCAAATTCGTAGAGAATACTAGTACAGAATTGGGAAACCTTTTATTGCCTTGAACACTACACGCGGATTGAGAGAGGCCAACTTGGACCGAACACCCACGGCGCATTTATCATGGGCGAGTCTCCAACCCCCGAAATCGGGCAGGGAACTGACTATAATGATATGTAAATGTCGTAATTAGGGATTCCAAAGGTATGTACGGTCTCAGCGGTTCAACACCTGGCCGCTGACGCGCGTGTGGGCCAGTTCTTTCGATGGATTTCGTAGGTCTCGTCTCTTTAAGATACTTGAATGCCACATTCTAATGTGGCACCGGGCATGGTGCAGAGAACGATACCCACTGACCTCGCAGTTGATTGAGGAGAATAAGATTCCGGAGTTTGGTCAATAGATGAATTTCTAGAATGAGGGTGGGAGGAATGCTGATGGTTCGAATGTTACAGATAACCTTTACATCGACTTTAATGGGATTATCCACAATTGTGAGTACCAGGCTCCTGGCAGGCTTACCACTCTCCTAGTCATCCTATATGACGAATGAATTGAACTTTTGGTTTTGTTGGCAGGTTCTCATCCAAATGATGAAGACGCCCACTTCCGAGTCACTGAGGAGCAAATCTTCACGGCGATATTCACCTATGTCGACCATCTTTTCGGAAAGATCAAACCTAAGAAGCTCTTCTTCATGGCTGTAGATGGTGTCGCCCCCCGTGCGAAGATGAACCAGCAGCGTAGTCGCCGATTCAGGACTGCGAAGGAAGCAAAGGAGGTGCGCGAAAGGGCCGAGAGGAAGGGGGAAGTGCTACCTGCGGATAAGGCATTTGATAGTAACTGCATTACACCTGGTGAGCACTGTCGTGCAGACAAGTTCGTGGCTGAGTGATTGCTGGCTATTAGGAACACCCTTCATGGCTCGCCTCTCCGAGCAGCTCAAGTACTTTGTGAACAAGAAAATTACAGAAGATGCTAATTGGCGTGGCGTCCAAGTCATTCTTTCGGGGCACGATGTTCCTGGCGAAGGCGAGCACAAAATTATGGAGTACATTCGCCTCTCAAAAGCACAACCGGATTACAACCCAAATGTTCGTCACTGTTTGTATGGACTGGATGCGGATTTGATTATGCTTGGGTTGTTGAGCCACGACCCCCATTTCTGTTTGCTTCGGGAGGAAGTCAAATTTGGCCCAGCGAGGAAGAAGAATAACACTAGGTTTATACTTCCTTCTCTCTCTTGCCTAGACTGAACTAATCGGCCAATCCTTAGCTTGGAACATACCAATTTCTTCTTGCTCCATCTCTGCGTTTTTCGCGAATATCTCGACCTCGAATTCCGTACTCTCGCACAGTCTCTGCCATTCGCGTACAATCTCGAACATATCATTGACGATTTCATCCTGCTGTGTGTGTTCGTCGGCAATGATTTCCTACCAAATTTGCCTGATCTGCATATCCACGCTAACGCCCTGGAGAAGCTGTTTGACATCTACAAGGAAACTTTACCAAAGGCTGGTATGTGTTTTTCATAGGACCGTATATGGGTGGCGGCTGACGAGCTGTCGACATAAGGCGGGTACCTCAACGAAAGCGGTGTGATCAATTTGAAGCGTCTTCAGATGGTACATGATGCTTTAGCAACCTATGAGCAGCAAGTATACGAAAAGGAACATTCGGACATGAATTGGTTCAAGGGTAAACAACGGCCAAAAGAGTTAGACACGTTGGATGCCAAGCGGAAAGGGAATCAACCTTTCAGTGAGCCCTTATTGTACCCTTCAACCTATTTTTGTTCATCTGGCACATAGCCATTACGCAAGAACAAAAGGAAATGTATGCGCAGATCAAGAAGTTTGTCTTGGACGGGCGTAAGCTCACCCCCGCCAAAGCTCGAGAGGTGAAGCTGAGCTGGGTGAACAACTTCCCTGCAAGAGATCGGCAGTTCCTCACCCGCTTGGCGGATGAGTTAAAGCTCGTCCTCAGCTGGGACGAGTACGATGAGGATGATCAGAATTTGGCTGTCTTGCGTTTGCCAATCTCGGCTATTCCCCCTCCTTCCAGGCTCGAGAATGGTGAACCAAAAGAAGAGAGCAGCGAAGAAGAAGTTGATGGTGGTGAGGCTGGACGTGCTGCCGTCGATCGCGTGTTGCGCAAGTATTCGGGTGCGAAAACTCTGGAGGAGCAGGGCAATTTCGACCAACGGTATGATGTTGCCCTCAGACAACGGATGGACGAGTGGAAACAGGGTTATTATCGGGAGAAGCTGCATATCGACTATGATGATAAAGATCAAGTACGCAAACTGGTGTACCGATATGTTGAGGGGTTGCAGTGGGTCATGCACTACTATTACAGTGGTGTTGCCTCCTGGAGCTGGTTCTACGATTATCACTATGCCCCACGAATATCGGGTAGGTCTCTGCTACTCATTATCGGGGGCGTGCTAATAGTCTTCGTAGACTTGGTTGAGATTGACAAGTTGTCCTTCAATTTTGAGCTTGGAAACCCTTTCCGTCCGTTTGAACAGCTCATGGGTGTCTTGCCTGAAGATAGCAGAGACCTTATACCTCTCGCTTATCAAGACCTTATGACTGACCCGAACTCGTCTATCCTTGACTTTTACCCTCGCGAATTCGAGCAAGATCTCAACGGAAAGAAGGCGGATTGGGAAGCGATCGTCAAAATTCCTTTTATTGACCAGGATCGTTTATTGAAGGCCATGGATTGTAAGTAACTTAAGATACCATAAGTCTCGTTCCAAATGTTGACCACCCTACTCGTAGCTCGCGGACATCGCTTAACAGCGGACGAGAGGAAACGCAATCAAATTGGTACCCCCCTTACATTCGTTTACACACACGACCAAGAAACCGTGTATCCCTCTTCCCTGCCCGGCTTCTTTCCACCGATTACTCACTGTCAGTGCAAAATGGGGCCATTCAACCTTCCAACACTGGATAAACTACATCTCGTCAAAGGTCTATGTGACGGTGTTCTGCTTGGTATTCACGCCATGCCTGGTTTCCCTACTCTCCAGACATTGCCACATACCGCCCAAGTGCTCCACCATGCAGTCAACGTCTTCCAAGCTGACAGCCGGAACCAGTCTGTGGTTTTGTTCATCCAGAATACATGGGAGGGCAAGAAGACTGCAGATATTGCGGAGCAGCTGATTGGCACCAGGATATTTGGTAACTGGCCGTTCCTTGTCGAAGGGATGGTTGTTGCCGTGTCGGATTCACACTTCAAATATGAGAAGACCCCCGTCGGTGGTGTTGAGAAAGTTGTATCGAACCCGCATGCAAGCACACCACGTGACGGAGGTATAGGTGGATGGACGAGACGTGTAGAGCGGATCGAGAACTGGTATTCGAAGCGATTCGGCGTCGTCACAGGGAATATAGACTTGCTGGTGCACATCCGCCCTTTGAAAGGTGTGTTAGACCTCTTCTCCAGTAACTCTATCTTTCAACGACTTTCCCCCATAGGTCTCAAGCGCCTAGATAACGGCGCTCTCGTTAAGGACTACGAGGGACCAGAGAAGGAGACAGAAACGGCCGTCCAACTAAGCTTGCTTGAGGTTTCGTTGGAGGACCCACGCTACCAGGAACAAATCCCGCCTCCCATTTCGGAAGAATTCCCAGAGGGTACCAAAGTCTTCTTCCTCGGTGAACATGCATACGGTACTGCTGCACAAGTGTCCAGCACTACGCCTACGTCGATGGCTGTCGTATTGGCTGTGAGGGGTTCGCTGAGTCTAAACATCACCTAGGCTAATGCTTTCGCAGTTCTTCGCAGCAGAATCCGCAGAGAATGCCAAATTTACTCAGGCTGTCCTGTCCCGACCGGGCCCTTCATACTATCCAGCTTACCAGATTGCTTCGATGCTCGGAATCAGTGGGCTCGCTGTCGCCAAGGTCACTTCCAGCTTTATGGCTCTACTTGGCGATGGCTCGAAGGCCAACCTCGGTCTGAGTCTCAAGTTTGACGCCAGATCGCTCAAAGTGTTGAACTGGTCCAGGAAGGAGCGAGGTTGGGAATTTAGCGCACAAGCACTTGAACTTATCAGAGAATACAAGGTCTGACCTACCGGTTCTCGGATATCATAACATTATTCACTATTGAGTCAGATTCAATACCCCGAGGTATTCCGAAACCTTGACCGTCAGGGCGATGGTAGGCAACCCATTTGCCAATCGAAAAGTCTTTAATCTCATCTTGGCAGCAATGCTCAAGGCATCAGAACTCTATCCAAATGACAAAGATGCGGACAATAAGGTCAAGGCGATCAGGGCCTGGTTAGGGACGAAGGGAATCCGTGATCTCGATCCTGTGCCCCTCAACGCAGAAGCTCTCGACAAGGAAACTATTGCCGAGATCGAGGCCCTTGCCAATCAAATCACCTCGACCAAATCTACCGCATCTATCAAGAAAGCCATCGTGCAAGGCGTTCCTCGACAAGCTGTACTGAAGCCCGCGCATGCTGTCCATCGCTTGACCGGGCAGGTGTTTGGACTTGGGGATCGTGTCATTATGGTGCAAGACTCCGGCGGTGTGCCCTTGTGCGTCAAAGGAGTCGTCGTCGGGCTTTTGGACAATAATATTGATGTTGTCTGGGATACACCATTTATTGGAGGAACAACCCTTGGAGGAAGGTACGCCTCAAGCCTTCAGAGGAACATCTTCATCTCGATTTTTAATACGTTCCCATCTAGGTGTTCCGAGTACCGGGGCTCTACGTGCCCTCCTGTCGCGTGTTTGAATTTGACGTACAGGCAGTTCGTCCAGTCAACAACGGTAACTGTACCGCCGCCCACCGTGCCAGTTCATTTACGCGTGCAGCCTGGACCCGTCCCACCTCGCGGCCGAGGTGTGCCATTCCTAAACGGTGGTCCTAGTGGTCCCGTTCGCATCATGAACAACCCGAATCGCGGGCGTGGTGGATCTCGGCAGACGGTACCACCACACCATCCGCCTTCGGCTCCCCCGGTCCTCGCACAGCAGCCGTCTGGACAAGCGAACGGACATCATCCGCGTGCTAGTCCAACGCCAAGGGGTAGCGGACATGTTCATGGGTCCTCAAGGGGCGGATCATTTGGGCGGGGATTACCTCGGGGAGGGAGAGGTGCTCCACCCCCACGCCCACAATCGGAGCCTCAGACACAGGTACATATTCAGCAACGCGGTCGTGGTCACCACACACCCTTCGCACAAAGAGGGAGAGGATCCCATCCGCGGGGACGAGGGAGAGCTCAAATGCCAGCGGCCACTGCTGGACCTAGTACTAGCGTACCTTCATGATACCGGCCGCATCTTTTGCTGCTTCATCTCTTATGTGAAATATCTCCTTCACCTTTGTTCATTGGGACGCGGAATTCAGTCGTGGTAATCTCGTTTTTGCAGCAGGGCCTGTTCTTAGCTGAATGCGAGAATTCGGAAGCGTTCGAATTGGGAATGCAGGGTCCCTATTGATTGATTGATGTCGCTAGAATTTGGAAATTACTTTAGACTCGTCTGAATGAGTCCATCCGGGCCTTATTATAGGAACCATTCTGTCTTTCTCCTTCGCCTTCTCCCATTGCTTCGCGATGAGCACCGAGTTCGTAGTCCCTCGTACAGATAGGACGATTGGTGGCGGGGTGATTGTGTCCAGCTGGCTCTCGGTAAGTCCCGTTGGGTTCGGGGATGCGTAGTCATCTTGATTGGTTGCGTTTCCAGTTCTTATGGTTGGGCTTTACCATGGTGATGGGTCTGTACTTATGCAGGCCAATAAAGGGGCTTGCTGATTGAGAACCACAGGGTACAGCTACTATAACAAATCTCGAAACGATCCTTTATGGCTAAAGTCGCTCGTCACTGTCTTGCTGGGTTTGTGCATGCTGGACACAATCGCGATTGCGTGAGGACACCGCAGTAGTTCGGCAATGTTGAAACTCATCAACTTAAAATAGGATATGGACTTACGACTGGGAGATCACCCACTCCGCTGGTAGGCCGAATATTTATTTTTGCCGAAATAACTCCAATTGCCCCCCCCTCAGACCCTTCGATAATGATATTCATTCCGCTGTGGGTGATACTTCCTATATCTTAAGTTCGTTGTCACACGACGGACCGCTCACGGGGATATACAGGAGCAGTAAAATCCTAACCGCCGAAGTGTCAGTTCATAAGCTGTCCTGAGGTTATGGCTTTCGTTGACCTCCATCTATAGGGGTATAGTCGCATTCCTTGTCCAACCCTTTTACGCGTGGCGCCTTTGGATGATCAGCACGAGGAAGAACCGGTGGCTTCCAACGTTCATTTGCATCATGTCCACTGTTCAGATGGGTATGTAAAGTAATATCCAAGTGTATCAAACGACGTCCTTACGCGTTCTCTTCAGCGACACAAATCCGGAGCTTGGTGTACATGGACAAGAGAACGTTTGTGGACTTGTCGGGGTTAATGTAGGTAGCAAGTATTCTTTGTGTGTGTCTCGTTCGAGTCTCTGATGGATAGGCCTTCTAGTCCAACGAGTAAGTAACGTTGACTCTTATCTGCTTCTCGCTAATCTCCGATTACGAAGTTTATCTATGGCTGGCTACTTCCGCGTTGGTCTAAATTTCCTGCAACCTTGAATTCTGTGCTTACCCATTCACTTTGAATTGACAGCGCGGCTGATATTGCTGTCACCGCCGGGATGCTGTGGTATTTACGCCTTCGGATTCGGGCTTTGGGTGTCAGGCAAATGTGAAGGGCTATTGCCCTAAACTTTTGGAGACTAGACCTGACTGTTCCCCAGGACTTTCGATCAAATCGTTTCTCGCGCTGTCCAGGCAAATGCCTTGTCATTGGCCGTTCAGGTGGCTACGATGCTCATGGTCCATTTTGGTACAGGGTTCTACTGGTGTAAGCCTATATACGGTCTCGCGTCGATATTTACTAATGAGAACAGTGGTAGCCTACGTGGCTCTCGTGAAGGTCTACATGTCACCAATACTTATCAAGGCTATACTGATATCGCCAAAAAACAGGTTTACACCATCTCAGTTCTGTCGTCTTGTAAATTTTTGGCATCTGTCAACAGAGGGAATTGGCCTCACGTCTTTCGCAGTGAACGCGCGGCAGACCAACAAGAGCATGTTCGAACCCGACGAGTCGGACCTTTCTTATTCGCTGCCATTTCCGCGTGTCAAAACCGGTACCCTTGGTGTTACCAACGGCCTCAAAGCAAACCAACGGGCAGCTATATTAGTCGATTCCCGGTCAGCAATTGCATTCTCCAGCGATATCACATTAAAACTGACGGAATAAGTTCTGACTTAGGTGGGATCCGGATACGACGCAGTCCTATCATCCACAGCCAGACGCCTCAAACGATCCAGCTTTCAGCGTTTCAACCAAACCGAATATCTCTGTGCGGCGGGACTCAGAAGTACAGTAGCAGTCTCGCCGTCACCGCTCCTTCCAATTGAATGGCCAATGGAATCCGATGAGATTGCCCCCACCGGAGGTCGCCCCCTGATAGCACCAGATACGTATATTCCTCTGTCCATGACCCCTATGAACGGCGTTTGTGCTATATTCAACACCTCGCAGAGGGTGTGTAACCAGCGTAATATAAATGAAGAATGGAATACGAGGGGAAATATCCAGCAGACGCCGAGCTAAGTAAACTACACGCAAGAGAATATGGACCGCGGTTGAGTGGTTCAGCCACCGAGGTGCCAACAGCCATCAAATAAACGCATTCCTATTAGATTTATAGTATGATATACGCCCTCCATTGATAAGGAAACCAAACGGGTGTTCCCCGAAGAAGGGACCACCCCTTCAGTGAAGCCTCATGAGCTGAGAGGTTGGTGATCGCTGAGCCTGCGCACTTTCAGCCTCGCAGATTAGTCCCGTAGTCTGCGATGTACGTAATTACCTGTATTCTGGTCGGTATACGAGACTGAGCCTCCGTACAATTATGATACGGGCGTTGGGTTTTCTGAACGTCGCACAGCCGTTGTATCGGGTCTTTAAGATATCAACATAGTCACCGTGGCCCTTCAATCCCCGGAGTTCTCTCCCAGCTGTGCTAGTGCTGGCTGAACGGTGTGAATGGCCAGACTTACTAAGCAGGAAGGGATGTAGTATGCTTGCTGACGTGTTTTGAGGAGCGTTGCACTATTAGGAGACCAGAAGACCGCCTTCAAGGCATTTTACCCACGCATGCTCGCTTGGACTGTCGCTTGGACTGTCGACAAACCTTGGAGCTGACCACATTGAGCACCCTTCACTAACTCACTGAGCGCCTTTGTAACCTTCTACATGTACGTTGCTTGTCACTTTCGGGAATGATGTAGCACCGACTCGTCATGTACTTACTTGCTGCCTCATCGATTTCCTCCCTGTGGACGCGTGGCCATGTATCTTTCTGCTCAACGCTGGAAAACTTCCCATTGTACCATGTGACGATGCATGTACATGGTCCACTTTTAATGCTATTCGTTGCCTGCGTATCTCGAACATTCCGATGAGATAAGAAGCTAGCAAAAGCCCGCCTCTCGCGTAATCCAATTTGGTCGCCATGGCCGACGACGACTTTGATATATACGGTGACGACGAAGCGTACGAGTCTGTCCGCGAAGTACGTTCCACTGCCAGCTTCGATTTTCGGGTGTCAACTGATTATCATGTGTTTCCCAAACAAACCAGGAACCTACTCGAATCCAGTCCATTGATGAGGTCCCAAAGGAACCTATGCTGGGCGACAAGCGTTCGCGTGAAGATGACGACCACAGCGGACCTGCCACTTTGCCACCCAACCTACGGAACCAACCACAGACCCAGAATGGCCCACCTCCTGGGACGCTCTCTCAGCAACCACAAAGACAGCAGAACTTCCCTGCTCAAGGTACACAGCAGATTGGCAGTGCCGGGAACGTGTCTATGGCCATGTCTATGGGCATGGGTGGTGGAAACATGGGGATGAACATGGGGGTACAGGCCCCACAAGGTATGCAAAAACAAGGTGGTCCAATGGACTCGTTGTATATAGGCGATCTACAATGGGTGTGTCCCATATCTATCCAAGTTCAAGATCGTCACAGTGACGGAGATTCTCTAGTGGACGACAGATGAAGCATTGAGGCAGGTTGCAGCGGCGATCGGAGTCAACATCGAACTGAAAAACATCACTTTCTCCGAGCATAAGGTCAATGGCAAGAGCAAAGGGTAAGCAAAGGACACTTGCAGTGAGAGCGGACCACTGACAACCCACTCAGTATTGCTTACGTCGAGTGCCATTCTCCCGACGCTGCACTGGCACTTAAGGAGTGGTTTGATGCTCAGTACGCATTTCGTCCCTACAAGGTTTTCGGTCTGCTAACATTGTTATTGACTAGCGAATTCCAAAATCGCAAGGCCAATGCCTCCCTGACTAGCTCAAGCTTAGGGAACCCATTCCGTACCCTTCCAAAAGGCACGTGTCACGATAACTATATGGACTGCATCGGCTGATTCACTTCATTAAACAGACCCACACGCCATGAAAGAAGAAAATGAGACCATGGGGGGAGGTCGCGGCGGCATGCAAGGCGGCTTCAATCGAGGTGGCCGTGGTGGCATGGGCAACACGCGAGGAGGGCGTGGTAACTTTGGAGGTAACCAAAGTTTTGGTGGTGGCATGGGCAACCACATGGGAGGAGGAAACTTCCGTGGCGGTATGGGACGTGGTGGTCCTCGAGGTGGCTTCGGTGGTCCCATGGGTGGTATGCCGAGTATGGGCATGGGCATGGGCATGCCAAACATGATGATAGGCGGGCCGCAAGGGATGATGGGAAGGGGTGGCTTCGGTGGTGGGGGCCAGTACGGTGGAAACTAAAGTCCAGATCACCCGTATTTGCCGATAGTAAGATTCTGTTGGTACAGGACATCTTAACGTGTAGCATTCCTCTTATCTCCTCTTCCTGAATCATTCAGCTCATGTATCCGCATCCTCAGAGGGACATAAGTCATCTACTGATATCGTACGCTGAATGAGCTACAGTCAAAGGTGAATTTTACCCTTCTGTATCTGTAGTGACCCTAACTATTCCCCTCCCGTACTCGATCCCCGCCCCAGATTACACCTAGGTCTCCACGTCGAGGCCGAGTTGCTTGACTCGCATCACTTGGTTAGATCCCTCTGAGTGGCCCAGCTTTCCAGCCCAACGCTTGCGTTGGCGCTGCCAGTCACTGCGTCCTCCTGATAACCGCCGTGATCGACAAACACTCGGAGGAAATGCGTCTCACCTCCAGTCCCTTTTATTGCTAGGATAGCAGATCGGGGGGTGAAAGACTCCTAGTAAGGCTGCTGAGTAAACTCGAACGCCGGTCTGCTATGGGCACGAACTGGTCTGGGCTCTTTGAGCTGTGTGGGATGGGTCGAGCTCAACGGCCATGAAGCTTTTGAAGGAATTTCCTCCGCAGCCCTCACCAACAGCGTTGATGCTCTCTTCACCTCTCAGCCCAACTACTCGCACCACGGAGTCCCGAAGTGAAATACCGCCTTTATAGGTATCCCCGACCCAGAGTACTTCTCCGACCAAAATTTAGCTCAATCTCTGAGTCAATCTTCCGGGCCTTTAGCTGTCCGGCGAGTGTTGTGAAAGTAATTTCATGTATATTTGCACACAACTGCTTAGAACTCGAGAACAGAACATGGGCAGCGCGAGAGTCGCGTGACCACAAAAGTGATGTTCATGTTGGGGTGTTGAACCACCGTAGGCGAAATGCGGAGTCGGTGACAATAAACGGATCATGAGCGTGGTTAAGGGGGATAACGGCAGTCATTGGAAGGTTGAATTCTTGAGCGACCGCGAGAAGTGTCTCATTGCTCGAAGGACGGCGGAAGGATGATAACCGCACCGATTCCCTCTGAATGAGGCAGTACTGAATACACCGACAATAGTATAAGCGACCACGGTTATAGCAGAAGCCAACATGAGAATATTGTGAGGTTTTGCAGCTCGAGTCAGAGCCATGGTCAGGTGGGTGAGTCACTTCGCCGACTAGCATTCCCTGATTGCCTTATCTTAGGATTCCTTCATATCACGCGTGCTCGAGTCCCAAGTCGTCGGCCATTCGACAGTCGGAGTTTCGGTTTCCCTGCATCATTGGAGGCGGGCAAATTCCCTTCGCAGTGGAAATTCGCGAGTATCCTCCAGTTCCTGAAGGGTGGTCCTGTCTTCCTTATCAGCTTTTCCTAATAGTCTGGCCTCCTTCGGCAAAAAGGCAGGCTGATGACGTCGTATGCTGCTTCGTTTAGCTGGTATCAACCTCTCCTAATATATGAGTGGTGTTCGGATTCACCAGTAATCGGAATAAAGGATCTAGGAATTCCTCTGTAGACTCGTTCCACGCCTTGTTCAACGGCTCGAGTTCCTGCACGCTATCGTTGTATGTCCGCGATGAACTAGTTTCGGTTCGTAGAATGGGAGACGAGTTGCTTGGTTACTGAGAGGGAGGCTGTATCTCGTAAATAAATTGATACTCATTGATGAGGTACATGACGAGGTGGCACAACGGACATGTCCTCGAACTTGTGATGATTATCAATTCAGCTGGCAAACGCGACTTCAGTGGGCTGAGGTTTAGTATGATGTCTTGAATGCACAAGGAGGTTGTAGGGATATACTAAGCACGGGGAGAGGGTATCTGGGTTGACTTCGCAAGAATTATCTTGCTCTTCTGGAACTTGGCTCGTGTGGATGTTGCCTCCAGTCGAGGTCTGGGCTTGCTCAAACACGGGTATGAGAAAAGATCCAGAAAATGAGCGCTGAGTTACTATATTTGATGGAAAAAAAAAGGATTCTTCGCGGAGTAGGTAGAGCATGAATACGTCTGGTACTTCTATTGTTTCTTCGCCTTGCGACTATAGGGGCTACGTGAAAGTCTGCTCAGCCATAAGGTGAAACAACGTACAGCTGGTACCAGGCGGCGAAGAATGGGATGCCAAAACCGACACCCAAGAAAGTGTAAAATTTGAATGCAAACGCCGCCTTGTTGCGATAGTCAAATGGCATGTTCTATGTGATTCCGAGAATACGAGTCAACCCGCCAACGTGCAGACAATGGAAGTCAGGAATGACCGACGTTGTAGAGCGTATTCTCGATGTGCGCAGAGCGAAGTTGCTGTTGCAGTGGTCGAGTACGAAGGGCCAAAGTCTGGCGGAGGGCGGAGTTGCGGAGCATCTTATCGTCAAGGTCAAGGTCGGGTCGAAGTTGTCTCTATTTGGTGAAACAGCTAACGTACCTTGGTTCCGCCCTCTAACCTCGAGGACTCTCGAATAATCCACAATAATCTGTATAGCATTACAGGATTGGAATTGGATGCGTAGAATCCGACATGCCGCATAGCGAAGAATTCTTCAACGGTGGTCTCGGTCCAAACCCCAATAGCGATCGCACTATGGCCGCACGGGGGAGAACGAGAGGTCTAGGACGTAATAGAGCCTCGATTCGAATTGTTGAAGACGGCCAACCAAACGACAGCTTGTCCAGAAATCGAGACGATATCCCCAACATCCGTGCGACTCATAGACCGTATCACCATATCAGAAAACATGGAACAAGTGTGTCCCATTCCCGTAGGACAAGACAGGACCGATTCGTGTTCACAGGGTTGAAGTACAACCCCCCAATAGCCCCGCGAGCCTTTTTTGTCCCTAGTGGCCCAGCTGCTAAACGCCATTCCATTCCATCCTTGGATGAACTGGCACCGAGGAAGCGGCGACGGACTGAGTCTCCGCCACCAACCGCACCGAACACCCACACCCATCCAACGTCTTCGGCACCTGCAAATCACGAACACTTATTCCCCAGGGTGACGACAGGCCCTCGATCCCGTGCAATCGTCGCAGAGGTCGCTGTCGAGTGTGAGCCATCCCTGCTCGAATTTCCAGTCAATGCCAAACGAGAGAGTTCCCCGATCGTCATTGATACGCTTGGCTGTCCTCCGTCGCCACCACTGTTTGAGAAGCTTGGTCTACCGGAGAAAACGTCGGGGTCGTATCATGTTGCAATGATAGACGAGTGCAAGAAGGGAGCAATTTCGTACAGGGAGCGTCGCCAGGAATGGAAGGATGACATTCTAAATGCTGTTCGGTTTGTTCGAGGGCATGATTTCCCTCCCTTGACCATTGAGAGGTGTTTTATTCGGTAGGAGTATTCCCTTACTCAACAAATAGTGCCCGCTCACAAGTTCTACAGGAGTGATGGGGCGTCCATCGATTGGTGGGCCTTTGTTGCCTTCTGCGCAACTAGTCATTGATCATGATCTATCCAGGTCTGTTCCAAATGAGGCTACGCCTACCAATGATGCTAGTAACGGATCTGGTGGAACAACGACGCCTGCACCAGCACTCCACGCTTCCGTCGCTCGCAGTCCTGTGGTTGATAAAGTAACACCACCTCCAATCCGTCGCCTCGCACCTCTGCCGACATCAGCTCCCACTCACCCCGTGCATACGTCGAACCTAGACAAAGTCCCCGTCGCATCAACTGAATCGTCTACTCGCTCCTCGACCAGAATACTGCCAAAAGGTATCGCTAAGGACGCACTACCTGTCGAAGTCATTGATGTCCCGGAGTACTTGTTGGGAGAAAGCATGAAGAAAGACCGATACGACTGGAGGAATAGGGTCATCATCGAGTTGGGGAACCCAAACTCTAAGGGAGTTTTCGCACCTACGAGGGAAAAAGGCCCAGAAGGAAAGTGGAGAGTCGCTGGATTAGAACTGCATATCTATGACACAGGGGAGGAGAACCCGCCAGCACTACCAAAGGAAATTCATCGGGGGCTTTTGAAGGAGAAAGTCATTGACCCTACGAGGAATACGAATCAAGCCACACAAGAAACTTCCGTACCTGCAGAGATCAACTCTATTGATACCCCCATCCCCGCAGAGCAGACAAAAACATCAATTGGTTGGGGCGATACCCTCTCTGGGTCACGGGCTCATCAGAGATCTTCACTTTCTGCATTGGCGCCTCAACGGTCCATCGACTTGGAAAGTACAACCGATCATACACGGGAGCGTAACTCTGCACATCAACCAGCTCCTCCATTCCATGCCTTTTCTTCTATTGGAGCATCGGCTTCTGTTGTTCAGTCCAAGCAGCGCTCTTCGAATCGCAAAGAATCTCAACGCTCTTCACCTTCCATCCCGATTGCGCATCTCCCCAGGACTGTCGCTCCCATGCGTCCACCTAGGGGTACACTTCACCTGGAGGAACTGGTACTTCTGTCAGCAGATATCTCAGCCCTTTCACCATCCCATTCACCCGTGCCTCACATTATCAAATCTGAGCCTGAGCCTGAACCCATGCTTGTTCCGTCCTCAGGTCCTCTTCCTGAGATGGTCCTCCCACAATCACCACCGCGAACAACCGAGCAGTCAGAGCCAACCCAGTCCCTTCCGGGGATTCAGTTCGACTCGTCCTTTTGTTCCGGGTCGAATACCGTCGAGAGTTTATCCGACGTAGCAAAGGGTTTCTTGCGACGGTATGTCTGCGCTGCCCTCCCATTCGTTTTGTTGATGCTTCAAAGATTCTTTGGATATTTGGAGAGCGCCGAGAAAGCGCGAATATCGGGCGGATACTCAGAGGCGGCGGTAATGTCCTGGCAGTTGAACAGCCTTCCTTCGGTTGGAGTCTGCCCGCAGGTTGGGAATCCACAAGCTCAGGGGCATCAGATCACTGAGGTACCCCGCTGGTTTGAACGCAATCAGCTTCTCCGTACGTCTCACACCTTTCTTCACGATACCTCTCTGAGCACCTCAACCGTTCTGAACAGAAGGACACAGGACTCGTCGCCTTGTGTGTGGAAAGGACGACATTGTCAAGCGCTTGGAATCCATGGCGGACCTTATAATGGCCCCTTCACCAGACCGTGATCCAGAGTATGAGTATGAAGCGTTAGATTTGGGCATCGGGGGACTGGTCCAGGTTCGGTGTTGGGGTTATCTTCACAAGATGGTCGATGATGAGTCGCATATCGCGCTGAGGTTTGAGAGGACGTTTATACTGGAGAAAAACCATGGGGCAGCCAAGTGAGTGACTAGATACTGAAATCCAATGGGATGGAAACTGATAAGACCATGCGATAAATCAGGTTCATCTGGCCTTGGGTCGTCCTAAACGATCAAATGACGTTCTTCCATCGTCCAGGAATTGTGTGCCAGTGCCTTGGCGGACGAAGGACTTAATCGAGCTCAACATCAAGAGCATAGCTCCGTGAGAGAGTAAGAGTCACCTGCTTCACCTCAGTCTTACCAATCCTTATTCAATTCCCGTATGTACTTGTACGGCGCTGATCGTGTTAGTCCATTGAAGATTGGCCTGAAGGGTGCACTGATATTAACGCAAATGCTGCTACGGACTGCGTTCCATCGTTAATTTCAGATGAGAGATGTAGAGGGACATCATCCTGGCCCTAATTTCAGCTAGCGTTCAAATACGCATGAGGACGTAATTGAAGGACTCGGACTAAGATTGTTTCCGGTGATAAAAAGACCAAGGAAGAGAAAAGTGCCTGAGCCTCGTCTCTAGTGGCCTGGTATAGGAGACACCAGCGGCCGTGGAGAGTGACTTGCCTGCCTAAATCAGTGGCTAGGAGCACAAGCGCAGGTATCCACTGGCCCCCTGTGTTGTCCGTCTATTAGAAGGGATATCAATGTCGGCCCACTTGCGCTGTATACCAGTGAATGTGCAACGGCTTAAAGAAGACAAAGAAGACTGTTAAATAGCTGCGTTCCTTTGACCCCACCGATCACCACCCTGTATGACGGATCTACGACAAGTCACCTTCACGTATCCAGCAATCGACAACCATTGTCACCCTCTCCTTCAAGAGTCGCATCGTGATGCCGTCTGTTTCGACGGTGTCCTCTCTGAGGCACAAGGAGCAGCGTTGACTGAGGACGCTGTGCACACACTGGCTGGATATCGGGCTACGAAGCAGCTGTCTCATCTCTATAGCGGATCGTTAGATCGGTACACGTGGGAGGAGATAAGGGAGCGCAGGAGAGGACGTGAGTATGGCGAGCTGTGCAGGCGGAATTTCGAACCAGCAAATATCCAATGTCTATTGATTGACGATGGGTTGGGAGGCGTCGACGAGTCGTGTGAAAGCTACACGTGGCACGATCAGTTCACATCTTCGCCATCGAAAAGGATTGTTCGCGTCGAGGTTATTGCCGAGGTGGGTTTTCTCGCCCTAGACGGACCTGGATATTGATTATGCTTAGAGAGTACTACTGGAATCACTACTCGCGCTCAGAGAAAGCGCACAAGGAACGTTCTCAGACTGGGGCATTGTCCAGCCCCACTTCCAGGGACAGTTTGAGGATCTTCTCGAACTGTGTGGGAAGGATCCCGACGTGGTCGGTTTCAAATCTGTTATTTGTTATCGAACAGGGTTAGATGTTTCCCTTGGTTCCCCGCTTACAGAACACTGGGAGGAGTTTGCAGAGCGTTGGATTGGGCAGAACGTCAGCAAGCTGCGATTGGAACAAAAGGAGTTCAATGATTGGATTGTCTGCTTGACCATGAAAATTGCCGGGAAATACCAAAAGCCCTGTATGTTTGACCAGTTAATCGTTGACGCTACTGTATTCATCTGATTCCCCGCCCACAGTACAGTTCCACACAGGCCTTGGTGATAACGACCTCCTCCTCTCGAAATCGTCACCTTCGCTCCTGCAACCTCTAATCCGTGCCTTCCCAGACACACCAGTTGTCCTCCTTCATGCCTCCTACCCCTTCACAAGGGAGGCAGGATATCTAGCGGCAATGTACAAGAACGTCTACCTGGATTTCGGAGAAGTATTTCCGTTCGTCGGCAGGCTGGGGCAGAAGAGGATTATGGAGCAAGTGCTGGAGCTTTGTCCGACGACTAAGGCTCTATGGAGCAGTGAGTTCGAATTAGTTTCATGATCGACTGATCTAAGCTGATGAGAGCAGCGGATGGACACTGGTGGCCAGAATCGTTTTACCTCGCCTCCTTGCAGTCGCGGGAGACATTGTACGAGGTGAGGCCCATATCAGCTCCACCCTCCAAACGTGGCATGAATGATAACGTCGTGGTCACTTTCTTAGGTCTTAAAGGAGTGTGTGGATAGGGAAGAGCTGACGAACGAAGAGGCGATCACAGTAATCAAACGCCTCCTCTTCGATAACGCGAATAAGTTGTATAAGTTGAACTTGGAGCCTTCGTGGAGCAGTGAGTGAATTGTCGTGAAATCGGCCCTGTTCCTTGCAGAGAATAAATTGCCCGTCTTGTGAGAGTATTATTTGATAAGTGGAGTATATAATTCCAGAGCCTAAAACTACAGCCAGAGCATCGGTTACTTTGAGTTAGTCACCTATGGACCTTCATCCTCGAATGTCTTTATGGGCCACCACTCTGGTACCCAATGGTTCAATCCATACATTGTTCCCAACTCCTTACTCTCGATGAACATTTCTAGTTCGCCTTGATCGACGGCATGCACATGTCTCGTATGGAGCGATGCAAGCCCGACTCCGCGGAGTGATGTGAGGAGACGATTAGGTGTACCCCGGCGACTGGAGGTGGTTGACAGGGATATATCACTCGGTGGGAGGGCGGGCAGCGAGGGCTCCGGTGTGGGGGGCGTGCGCGGGCTGACGTTCAGAATGGTGAGGGGAGACATGCAGAAAGGGACATAGTTGAAAGAACATACCTGAAGCCTAATGGGAAGACCTGGACAGGGAAGATTCGTCGTCGAATCACACCCGTGTGGTACGTCCGTACTGTCAATTCTTGGCCAACGTAGCAGCCTTTGCGGAAGTCGACTGGAGAAGGCGAGGTTATCAGTCGAGGAAATATCTAGTGGTACAGAGAACTCACTACCGCCCATCATATCAAGATTTGAGTTCATAGCGATCGCCTGCATCGGCGGTAAATCAACGATGCCCTCGGGCACGCCATGCATAATCCTATGTACAGTATATTCCTCCTCCTCTACTATGTTGTGGTTAGGTGGTAACTGCGCTGCAAAACAGATGAGTGATGTTGCATGTGTATCACGGCCACTTACGTGGATCGCCTTTCCTCACGAGCATCCTTAGCCCCATACCCACAGCCCTTAAATCCCTCAGGTTCATTGGCACAGATTCAGCGCCTCGCCATGCCTCATGGCTCTCCCACACGGGCTCTACGGCTCCTCGATTTCCGAATCGCCACTGTCGCTCGAAAGCTTCTGTGGATGCCCCACCACCCCATGCGGCCCACACGTCATAGCAGTCGCTTGCGTCCTTCGCGGTGACCTTTGAGCGAAGAATGTACCGCCGCAGGAGTGAAAGCAGCGGAGGAGCTTCAGAGGGCCGAGGGTCGTACTCGATCAAATAACCAGTCGGTTCTATTGAACCGGAGAGCGTGGAAGGCGGCATGGGCCACAGAAAAATGTCATATTGGATTCTCCCCTACCAGATGAACCAGGTGGAATGAGGAGGATGCTATGATGAAACAAGGGAGTTGCAGCGTGCCTGTGCATGTAGAAAGGACGAGTAGAACCCGTTATTTGCCGGTGGCCACGGAACGGTGGATGTGACAATTCCGTTGAGTAATTTGCCCGTGTCGCGGCCAGAGACCTCAATGAGCGCCCTGTTTGGAACTCGTGCACACACAGGACGCGTCAAGGGTGCAGCCAATGACGATAAACACCTCTGGAATATTTGTCCGGATTTCATGGAACTTGGTCGAAAACAAGTTGAGGCTTGGACCTCGACCACAACCGGGTCGACGGCGGGATTGAGTAGATACGAGCAGGACGACACGCACAACTTAAGAAACGATCAGGACGGCCGGCAATCGATAGCCCCGCCTCGCACAACACACGAGGCCACAACCTCATAACGGCCAGACGGAGCACGGCCTAACTTGCTCTCCCTGCTTCCTCTCCGTCATTCCTGTTGATCAGGTGTTACCTCAGCTCTCTCCACTATGTCCAAGAAAGGCGGCAAGGGCGTCCTCAAGCGCCTCTTTTCAAGGGACGATAACACCGAGGCGAGCTCATCAGCTGGTGGTGCCGTCACTGAAAAGAAGAAGAAGAAGGTACGCGTTTGAGATCATCGTCTTCCCTTTCCGATTTGTTAATGTTTATTTTATTTTATTTTACATTTTTCAGAAAGGATCGGTGAGTGGCCCCAAAGTCCATTCAGTCCCATCTCGTATGAAGGCAACATCTTTAGTAAATGCAGCAGCGGCTCCCTATTTTTTGGCTTCCAGTATTGCCATGGGGGCGGAGACCCCTTGCTGCACACCTAGGCCAAGCCAGTATTTCGCAGTCCTCCCATAGGGTGAATGACTCGTGTGAAGTAAATTTACTTGCTATTATAGCTCCTAGCTTTGGAGAGCCCCGGACTCTTCTCAGGAAGATCCGTACTCCGCATCTGCATAGCTTGCAGCTCATATCATCCAAGTCTATTTGTTGCGATCCTTTGCTTTTTGCCACAATATTCGTAATTTCCGGTGCAACTGACCAAACAATTTGGATAGCTCTTACAGAAAGCATCTACAATCCGTGACTCGATTCCCCCCGATTCACCTGGTGACGATCAAGACCGACTCTCTACGATTTTTAGCGAAGGTCAAACCCATGCTCCCACTATGACCCGCGCAGCTACTGTGACAGACTATCAACCCAACGCCGGATACTTTGACGGAGATTCAGTGCGCGCCCCAAGCACCATCAACATGCACGACCACCATGGGGGTATGACCTCTCCTACAGTACTCGGAGAACCTTGGCATGCATCCCCTGAGCATGCGCACTTGCCACTCCATGTTCCGCCCAGTCGGAATGCCTCCGTCCGTCAGGCTCCCTCCGCAATCACACGGCATGGGACGGTCATCAATGATCATGGCAGCGTTTTTCATGGCCATGGAGGTGCCGCCACTGCCACCATGGGTGGCCCCCCCTCCCACGTTCCCCTTCATGACAGCGTGGGGGATCATACTTTCCGCACACATAAGAGCTTGAGATCCCATCGCACGTATCAGTCTTCTGCTCAGCATGATGCTCCCATTTATGTACACGGTGCTTCCCAAGGTGGGTACGAACCGATCATCGTCAATGCCGGTGCTCCTCCGTCAGCAAGTGGGAACAACTATTACGTTGTCGACCCCGGGGGACATCAGAGAGGCGGTTCTATCACTCGTCAGCCGGTCCGCGGTTTCTTTAGTTTTATCTCAATCGACTGAATCCATATCGTAGACGGTCATCACCCCCGCTAATGCGGGTGAAACAGTTCTCAAGCCTGGAGATACGATGGAGATCGACCCCACGAACCCACCAATCTTTATGCTTGACGATGGGGTCGAGCTTGAGGTGCGGCTTGTTCTTCCACCTACCAGGTGTCCTTATTAACGTTGATCTAACCTACATGCGGACAGATCGATAATGGCGATGGCTTCGTGCCGTACGAACAGTACATGGAAGACTTCCGTAGACGCCCTCCCCCTCCACCACCCAGCACATTTGTAGTGCATGGTGCAGGCGATGTGATCATACAAGATGAACACGGGAATCACCTCCAAACGTACGTCTCTTCTCCCTTTCCGTGACGTTCACCATACCAAGAACTTATCAACTGACCTACCGATAGCATTCAAGGTCGAGGCGCAGAAGCCGGACGTGGGCAACCTCAACGTTATAATGTAAATGGATCTACTATCATCGTCTTGTAGACTTGTTTGTCCTCCCTCTCTCTTTCGGTCTGGGTTACGTTGTCGAATGATAAACTCATGCATGTTGTGTCTTTTGCGCTATCTATTGTTTCAGTCTTCTCGTCCAAACCATTTCAGTCCACTCTCTCCTCGGTCCCCGGGGGATGCCTTGTCGCCGTCGTGGGGGGAACGACCGCTTTCGTACCCCTCAGCGATGGGCGGGTCGATGCCGGCGAGCCCGAGGTGGGAGGACGGTGCTCCCTCTCCTGGCATTGAAGGGACTCCATACGGCTCTCAAGAAGGAGGACGGGATGAAGAAGACGTAGCTCACCTTTCTATTCTCCGCACCCCACCCACTATCTCCGTCTCCCGTGCTCCAAGCCTTCGCAGACGCCGCTCAGATTCGGATGTATCCCACCACTCCAGCGGGTCTGAATGCAGCTCCGTGTCGTGGGGTCGCACAGAGGCCGATAGGTTGTCAAGGGATTTCGACGCGAAGTCTTTCCGATTTTCGCAGTATTCGCTGAATATGTCGAAGGACTGGGATGGAGAGGTCGGAAATGGAAAGAGATACTCTAGGGACTTGGATGCGCTTCAAGCCGGGTCGAGAAAGTCGCTCATACGGAAGGGCAGCTTCCTTTCCGGCCTTCGACCCACTTCTAAGAGGCCAGACAAGAGTATTTCACCTCTTTTTGCTACTCTTGACCTCCCTCCACCTCCTACTTTCGTTCCACGAGTTCAATCCCCTCCCCTCCCTTCCACCCAATCTCAGTCGCAGTCTCAAGCACAGCTACCGGCTCCAAGGAGAAGGGAGACGACGGGTGTAACGACGGCGGACCGAAAGAATAAGGTCGAAAGCAAGTACTTGCCTTCCATTCGGCATGCTCTGGAAAGGAAGATCAGTTTCGGAAGTTTCGCGAGTATGGGTAAGGAGCTACTACCTAGGGCTGCTAACGGCTCTCAAGAGGGTGCTTCGCCTCTGCCCACAAACCCCTCCATTTCCCCTACATCGCCAACCTCGCCAACAGAACCACCACCAAGTGTCAAGGCCCGTATGAAGAAGCTTCATACCACTACAAGGCCCGCTTCTACTGTCCTTTCTGCCGCCAAGACCCTCTCCATCAACACGCGCAAAGCGAATGATGCGAAATCTCAGGATGTCAAGTCTCCAAGTCTGAACGTCACTTCTCCCAAGCCGAGTGACGTTGCTTTCCAACCCACCTTCCAATCGTTTGTGTTCCCATCTATATCTCTTGTCGATCCCCCGCCTCCGGCGCCTTTGGCAACAACCAAGCAAGGTCATACTCTCAGGCATAAGGGTAGACTCAATCACGATGCACCCGCCCGGGCTCCCCCAGAGGCACCGGTCCCTGCAGTTGATATTTTCCAGCACAAAGGACCAGAATCGATCGCCAAAGAGGCCGAAGAAGCAGCCGCTCACTTGGCGAAGGAAAAGGAAGAATCGGAGCGATCACAGAAACTACGCGAGGAAATCGAGGCGAAACAAAGGGCTGAGCTTGAAGCTAGAATCAAGGCCGAAGTCGAAGCCAAGATCCGGACGGAGTTTGAAGAACGTGACAGGGAGCGCCTGCGCCTGCGTGAAGAAGAGGCTGCACAAATCGCGGCTGAGGCTGAGGCAGCCAAGCAATTGAAAGAGAAGCAGGAAATGGCCCGCCTTGACCGAGAGGCCGAGGAGCAGAGACTCGTGGCTCAACTAGAAGCCAAGGCTAAGGCTCTTGAAGAGGAGTATGGGCGTGCTCGTTTGGAGGAGGGTCGTCTCCGTAAGGAGGAAGAAGCCAGGGAGGCCGCTCGTTTGCAGGCGACTCGCGTGGCGGAACTCGAGCGGGAGCTTTTGGACGCTCGACGCCAGGAAGAGGTGCGACGCGAGGAAGCGGAACACGAAAGAAAGAAACGAGGAGATGAGGAGCGCGAACGCATTCGGCGAGAAAAGCAACTCGCCGTTGAGAGGGAAGCCGCTGAGAGGGCAGCAGAGGAACGCCGCCGTAAGGGAGAGCAAGAAGAGATTGAACGCCAAAGACATGCCCAAGAGAAAGCCGATCTTCTTGCGCGGCTTGAGGAGGAGATCCGAGAACGAGAGCGACAGGTCACACTGCAACGGGAGGAGGCGGAGCGCCGAGAAAAGCAAATATTGGCTGAGCTCAAACGCAAACAGGCTGAAGAGGTAAAGAGGGAGGCCGAGGCGAGGGAACGCGAGGAAGAAGAAATGCGTGTCCGTGAAGCCGAACTTGTGCGGATAGCCGCCGAGCATGAGCGGCGTCGCGAAGAGGAGCTCGAACGGTTGGAGAGTACGTTGAGGGAGCGCCTGGAGAGAGAGGCTGACGAAGCGAGACGCAAAGCGCTTCAAGTCGCCGACCAAGTTCTTTCAAGCTCCCAAAACCTTCCCATTCCCCCTCCACCGCCTCCACCACCTCCACCACCTCCGTATGCACCATTATCGTTGTCGCGGCCTGCTCGTCTGGTCACGAAAGATGCGGCAGTTCCGGTGTTTGCAGCCAATAAATCCGTGGAAGCTCCGATCCCTCCTCCGCCTCCTCCGCCTCCTCCATATGCATCGGAAAGGTCAGCACAGAGACCCACGGGGGTTCTCCCCTCTTCTGCTGTGCAGTTGAAACCCGTTCCCCGTCCAGAGTCCCCAACTAAAGGTAATTTATTTTCTTCTCCCTCGAGCGCAAAGCCGGAGCCACGAGAAAGACGCGTCAGCCTTCTCGATCGTACGAAAACCCAGGCATCTGTTGCTCCTATCCAACTCCCAATTATACCCGCCTTGCGAGCAAGAACAACCAGTCACGTCCGAAACAATCCATCTCCTGCCATCCTCTCGTTGATTGAGAAATGTGCAGCTGGCACCAACAACCAAAGTGGCCTCTTCTCCGCTGGATCCACGCCACTCACCCCAACGCTGACTGGTGCAACGTTGACCACCATTTCTGTGGTATCCGGGACAAGTCGTGGTGATGGTGTCGAATCCATGCCAAGTTCTCCTTCCGATACCACTGCTACTCTCACATGTGTACCACCCACGCCCACTCAGCCCATTAATATTGATGAAGCTAACGTTAAACCAACTAATGTCAAAAACCATGGACACGATAATTATGACACAGCAAGCCCTGATGTCGTCGAACCAACTGCCAAAGATATTTTAATCGAGACCAGTGTAATAGAGCCTTCAATCCTGCCGAACGACTCGCCTCCTACCACCTCCCTCAGTCCATTGGGAGACCCTACATGGGCAAGGGGATCCCCAATCGACCGTGTGCGATCGGCAAGCGCATCCCTAGATACCGTTCTTCCCCAAACGACTCCCACCTCTGTAGCACAACATCGCCCTTCAACGCCGTCCCCTGGACCTGTCATTCTGCCCAAGCCCGCCTCTCTGGAGCGGAGGTCTAGCCAGGTTCCGCCCTCGTCCTCTATAATTTCTTTACGGTCGATTTTCGACAAGGCTGCTTCCCCTGGTCCTACACGTCAGGCTACGCCAGTCCAGGTAGTAGTCGCCACTCCATCTCCACCTCGCAAGGTCCCACCACCGCTGGCCCCCAAACCGAAGTCCTCGATTGCTCGACTTAGTGCAGTCTTTGAGCAACAATCTCTGATGTCTCCCAGACCGTCGACTTCTACTCCATCCAAGTCTGAGTTGCCGCCTGCTCTGAAGTTCAATACATCATTACCTGTTCCGGATCCCGAGGCCTGTTCGCCAACCTCTGTCATTGACCTAGCCCTTGAAGAGAGAGTGAACACATTATCAGCCACGCCCGCTGATGAATCGTCTTCGCCCTTAGCTGGTGCATTTCCTTTCATTCCTCCGACCTCAACTGAATCAATTCCTACCAAGGCGACAGTAGACCCGGAGGAGACTGTCGCTAACTTGACATTGACCAGTTCCATCGAAGTCTCGGATGCAATAGAACCGGTGTCACCCCCTCCCAAGGTGTCCGATCTTGTCAAGGCGATGGAGGCCAGTCAACCTACTTCCACAACGGGCGTTGAGAGGATCGCCCCTACGCCTCCTATCAAATTCAAGCCCGTTCTCGCACCTAAGCCCGTTAGTTTGGTTAGGAGTTTCTCGATCATTCGACCCACCTCGTGCTCCCTTGACCCGAGCCACCGAGCCACCTTTGCTGGGACACCATCTCCGCGAATCCAGACAAGTATGCTGTGTATGTATGCCTACGTCATATTTTCTTTTAGGATCTGACATTACCCCAAGCCTTCGATGTTCCTGTTCCAGTCGCTCCTTCGCGCAGAGGATCGACGACTGGAAAAGTTGGGACTCCGCCCCCGCTCGCCCCGAAGCCCAACTTCATGTCCAGGCGCCAATCAACCGCGACTCCCGTACCTCCATTGACCAGTCCTCCGCCCGATGCGAAACAGGCACCAAGAGAAGAATCAGCTATCCCTACTGCACCGATCAAACTCAAACCCTCCGCTTCAATCTCTTCTGACAAACCTGCACCGTCGTTGCCCCCATCACCCTTGTCCGCTTCACCTCCGCGTCTCACTTCCACCTGTGATCCTGCAGCTCCTGGGGGCCACAAAATCTCGGAGAACCCATCGACAACTACGTTCGAACACAAGCTTGATGAGAAGGAAGTAGAAAATGAGCGCATTGAAGCCGAGACCCTCCGACTTCAGGAGGATCAGCGGGCAGCGGTGCTTGCCAGACTTGAGGAAGAGAAGCGAGAACGAGATAAGATCGCCAACGAGACAGTTGAGTCAGAACTCAAGAGGAAGTTGGAAGAGAAGCGTAAAACCAAAGCCGACACATCCAAGCCGTGGATCAAGCGGAAGCCTAAGAGAGAGGAGATCGATCCAATGGTCCTTGCTTCGTTGACTAGCCTAGAGTCCAGGAGTGCTACGCCTATGTCCTTGCCTGAACACAAAGCATCGACGTCACGAAGCCCCATTTCGATCCCAGCGCCAGTGGACAATAACATCAATTCGGACAAGCCCTTTGTGCTCATTCCAGCGCCTGTACCCGAAGCGTGCTCCTTGCCGATTGCAAATGTTTTGGACGAGGAGCATATTATCATGGCGGCTCGAGCGACTTGTGAGCACGCTGAAGCTGCTACTCCCCGTAAGTGGTCCGTCCCGATGTTGCCTTTTGGTGTACTGATTGACGCATAGCTATATCCCATTCATCTCTATTTGCAGTACCCCGCAGAGGGTCAACTGCTTCCAAGGCGCCATCTCCGCCTCCTCTAGCTCCGAAGCCCAAGTTATTGACGAAGACTCAAACCACCGTGCCAGCTCCTGCTGCTCTTGTCGTGCCGAGGGGTACAACTACTCCCTCAATGCGTACTCCAGCATCTACAAATGAACACCTGCTTGAGAATGCCATGTTAACTGGATCATCAGTTGCAGCGCCAGTGGTCTCCGATTGTACCCAATGCGAGTCCCCTCGTCTATCCCGTTGTCGGCCTTCATCGGAGCAAAACGGGGCAAACAATCCTAGACTGTCTTCGGTGGAATCATTGGCAGAAAAAATGCTGGAACGGGAACGAGTATGGAGTATGGACGTCGAACAACTTGAAGCTGTCGCAACCAAACCAGCGGATGGAGAGAACAGCGCTTCCGAACGGGCAAAAATCGAAGAAGAGAAGCGTGATCAAGAAGGGGTGTCTTTCGAAGCGGCAGAACTGGAGCTCAGAAGGAAGCAAGAAGAGAAATGCACCTTGGAGATGGACATGAAACCCGTCGTTGATGGCTCGACGAGGAAGAGACATACCGCTCCTTCAAACGGTCTTGTCGTTGGGCGTACACCTTCCTCCTCAAAGGAGACAACGCAGGCAATGGTCAGTTCTGCTTTGCGGACGAGGCGCAAGGGAGTTCCTGTACGTCCCGAAGCTCAAGTTGATCGAATCAAGAAACTGACATCTAAACCAAGGCGGGCTTGATTGTACCACCCCCAGAAGTACTAAACGAGCGCTCTCCAGTCGATTATTTACCTCCTGGAACCGCGTTGGGTTACTCTTTCACGTTGCTCAAGCCATCCCCTCCCCGCATTTCTGACCCATCCCCTCCTACGTTGTCTTCCATGTGTGTATCAGAGGTGATGGTGGTCGCTCAGAAACCAAGCCCTGAAGACGCAAATGTTAGACTACCATCCACTGATTCCAAGGCGCCTGCTCAACACGCGGAAGACTTGTTAACAAAATACCAACGGAGCACGAGGGGTTCTGCTGACTTCAGATCGTACGCTGTTACTCCCATCCCCAGCCCAAAGCCTCTCTCCCTTGTCTCCAGGAGACTCTCCTCAGGCGTGCCCTCGATGGAGTCACACATTCCGAGTCGACCAAGTTCGCGAACAGGTATATATGACTTCGGTTGGTCCCACGACTTCACGCCTGCTACCTACCCATCTGATACTGCTTCTCCTGAGCCACACGTCCATGCCCGCAAATCCTCAGACCCCGCTCCGATGGCCAAGACTTCGCGAAGCCCTAGACCCCTGTCGCCTATGCATACCGGCATTAGTGTATCTTCACCTATTCCTATTCCACCCGATCTTGTCACGACAGCTCATGGTATGCCTTCTTCACTTCCATGCCTCAGGAAGCTTTCACACCCCCCTCTTGCGAATAACGAGTCGATTGCCCAAGCGGTCAACGTTCCACGCCCACCCACGCCCCACTTCACCGATATTGAACCTTCAAGCTCCCCTACAATGTCTGAGGATTCCTTCGTAACCGCTCCAACCCGATTTGTTACTCCAACCGAGTTGTTTGCCGAATTGGCCCTGTCGACTGCACGGGCTCCTTCCTCTCCTTCGTCACTCGCCATGGTTCTGAGTACCGCGCCGAAATTCAAACCTATCGTCCCCCAAAGAAGAGCCTCATCGCAGGGCCCCAGCCCAGCGTGGATTACTGGAACGGTGCCCATTCCGATTCCGAGGGATATAGAAAAGGAACGGAAGCAAGAGAGAGAAGTGCAGGTCAAAATAGAGTTGCAACGTGAGAAGGTACTGCGGGCGAAAGAGAAGGAGAGAGCGAGAAAGGGTGTATCCCTTCCGATACCAGCGCGCATTACGATGGCGTCGACATCCTCTGTCCATGAGCTCATACAGCCCGGTGAGGATTTGGATGGGATATCTGGCGCCATCATGCCGAGATGGAACGACTATCGCTCTTCAAGCTTCCTCTCCTCGTCGCCCTCTTCCTCCATTTCAACATCACCACCCACTAGGCCAAGCACTCCCGCACTCTCACCTTCGCCGTCATCTAGTCATTCTCTGCGGTCCCTTCCACGCCACGCTGCCATGGCCCCTCTCAATCCGTTTCACTTACCGGGAGGGTCCCAACACGTGGAATCATTGCGGAGAAGCTTTAATAAGCAACTCGAATGGGACGGACGCAAATTCGAAGTAAGCGTACCAGGTGGACGGCCGCGCGGGCGCAGTCTTATCGACCGTTCCCCGAGTCCTCAGGCTGTGGCATTTGGGAAGGCCATCAAAGCGTACATCAGCCCGGAGGTGGACAGGAAGAAGACACTTCCTTGACGGTTTGACAACACGGGGCGACGATTGAGCTCTTTATGTTTTCACCTTGGACTGATGTGCCTGTTATCTGCTAGCTCTCTGTGAGAATGTACTACGCTCGTTTATGATGGAAGGTGGCCGAGGCTGGCGTGGAAGGAGGCCCTAGGACAGGAACGCAAGATCGTAGGTTGTGAGCAAGGCTGGAATGCATTGAGAAATAATTCGTCCGTCCGACCGCGCTGCTTGTGCGTGTCAAGCCTGTGTCACGCGTAGCGCCAAACGGTGGCAGTAATTCCCACAAAATTATGACGTGTTCCAATCAGGAAATGAGCTATGTGACCCCAAACAACCGCACCAGGCTTGTGATCCGGAGCTCAATCGTCTGTCTGTTTAAAGGTCCCATCACACACCACATCCCATTCTCCCCAACTTGGCCTCCGCCTCGTCCTAGCACTCCACTCACGTATCGCGTGCCCCGTCCAGCACACCCACACTCACCCACTTCCACACACTCGCAATGCCCAGCGCTCGCACCCCAGAGACCTTTGACGTCGTCGTGATCGGAGCCGGAATGAGCGGCCTTGCCGCTGCATATCACATTCTCGCAAACGTTCCGCCTGACGGGGTGTCAGTCCTCATACTAGAAGCGAGAGACCGAATCGGGGGGAGAGTGAACCCCGTAAGACTTCAGGAGGAGACGAACAACAGCAAGGGTATGGTCGATTTGGGGGCCAGGTGCGCCAATTACCGATTTCTACGACGACTGGGACTGACGAATATGCGTTCTAGTTTCATTCATGGCATTTACGGTAACCCAATGAAGGCCCTCGCTACTAAACTCGACGTTCGCACTACCATTACTGGCATGTTCGCGACTCCCATCGTCAAACCGGCCAGCAAGGCCCTCCCCCAAGAGCAAACTGCAACACTTATCGGGTCACTGTGGAATACCTTCTTTCAGGAAATGCCCGCGCAAAGTCGTGAGTGTTCCAAGAAGGTGCCCAGCAGCAGGACGACGCTCGCGGACAAGATGTTCGCACACGGCTCGCCCATGTACACTGGTCTTAACAACGAAGAGAAGGAGATGGTTACTTCGATGGCGCGGGCTGCACAGACGTGGACAGGCGCGCCATTTGATTATGTTTCGTTCAAGTATTGGCTCTTCAACCAGGACTTGGGTGGGTACTCTAAGTGCGGGTGAGTGCCCAGAGGCCGTACTAACTCGTATTATATATGTTCGTATATGGACAGAGGGCCACGATGAGTTTATTTCCGACTCGTATGCCGCAATCATCAACCACTTGAAGGACGAAATTGAACGACTTGGAGGAATTATCAAGCTGGAAGAGGAGGTTGCGGCCATTGAGGTTGTCGATGGTACATACTCACCCTTCACTTCTCTACTCTATGGGATTGACCACATTCTCCACCAGACCTGCATGTGAAGATCACTTCGCAAAGTACGTCGTTGTCGCCCAATGGGCTACGCCAGGTTCAAGACTGGCAGGGTCTATGTACGCTTGTCACTCTCCCTCTCGGCGTTTTAAAGCATAACCCCCCAAAGTTTACCCCCGAGCTCCCGTTGCGCCGTCGCGAAGCGATCAACCGCCTCGGATTCGGACTGCTGAACAAGATCGTTTTGAAATACGACCAGGCGTGGTGGAGCCCCGTAAATGGCGAAGCATTGACGCTTGCGCCCGGCTCGTATATCCTCCTTCCGGACTTTGACAAGGACCCGGTGAGGCTTCAGGGCCCCAAGGGCGGGAAACTCGAGCAGATACACCGCGGCGCGTTCCCTGGACGGTCGCAAGAGGAGCGGGAGGAGAACCCACTGGCGGTGGCGATAATGGATCTTAATACGTTGTCGAATATCCCCGCCTTGGAGTTTATGATCGGAGGGGACATTGCTGACGCATTGGAAGAATGCACTGACGAGCAAGTCGCGGCGTGGGCTCATGCCGTCGTGGCGGATTACCTGGGACCGTTCACGGCGGCGACGGGTGCTGATGGAAAAGCTACTACTCCCGTGGAGCTCAAGGACAAGATCCCGGGACCTACCAAAGTGCATGTCACGCGCTGGAGAAGTGACCGGTTTGCGTTCGGTTCGTACGCTTATTCCCCGGCGCATAGGGACGGCGAACAGGAGTCGACGCCCCTCGATTTTCTCGAGCTGTCCCGCACGCTGTGGGGGAGGGTGTTCTGGGCTGGCGAGCATACCGAGGTGGATTCGTATGCGAGTGCGCACGGTGCGTGGCTGTCTGGTGATCGCGAAGGGGGGAAGATTCTACGTAACCTCGCTGGATGGACTAATAGCTTGTGAGCAAGCGTGCTTCACTGCTCGCTTGCTCACACCCTTGTTGCTTTCGATGCATGTAGGTAGATGATGTCCGAACAGTCAGCTCGGCGGTTTTGAATACAGAGAGAACATTAACCGAGGAAGTTGTACACGAAGAAATGTAAAACTATCGACCCTAGCGCAAAATCTGCGAATGCTCTGTTGTTGGCTGTCAGATTGACCACAACCTAGCCGAGAATAGCTGAAATGCATACCGCTCTGGAGAAACCTCCTTGAACTCTTCAGAATTTGCAGGATTTACTTGTGACCGTAATGAAGCGGTCAATACGAACTGCCCGACGCAGCTCGAAAAGCTAGAGCATTATCTGTTGTCAGCGTGGCAGAAGCTTGACCAGGATTTCTGCTCGTACCCAGCCAGGAATGCGTTGAAAGGAAAGTTTGTGAGGAGTATGCAGTATACAAACTGGATAATACCAGAGAGCATAATAAATACGAGATACGAGTCGACGAGTTTGAGGCGAGCAGGCGTCTGCTTCTGGTATGCATTCCACAGCATCAGAAGCGCATTGGAAGGCGCAGAAGATGTCTCCTGGGACGCATGTTTTGGCGTCGACGTCGCAGCGGGTTTTGGTGGCATTTGTCAAGCAGGAACGGTCAGGTCCAGGTCGAAAATACCTTGGGACTCGACCCAAAATTTTGCTGTAGCTCCATTTACGCGGCATACGACTCGAAAGCGCGTAGGGCAGCATATATTATATGTCTACATATCGCCATGCCTTCTCCTCGCTCGCTGCCGTCGCGAGAAGACCAACTGGGCCCTCGTCTGGCTTTCGTCTGGCTAGTGTCGCCGTACGGAACACGCATCAGCTTCGGCAGTTGCCTTATAATATAGAGCACGGTCTTGGAGAGTTTTTACCACCGGAAGCACTACGCGTTATTGCCGTCGACTACCAGGGTGGTTTGCTCCAACACCTAAATGACGAAGTCAGGGGTGCGTAAGATCTATTTCTTCTGCTTTCATACGTGCTTATACCATCCCTTCAGGAACTGAACTCGAGAATCTGAGTGTCGCACAAACCGTCATCTCCGCCACCAAACAGCAAATCCTTGCCTTCAACTATGCCAGTCAGGCGCTGAACAATAGCTTTTTCCTTGACAACTTAGTACGTGTTCTTACGTTACAACTCCTCTTGTATGCCGATGGGCCCTTCCGCAGAAACCACCAATCCCGGATTATCCAAACCATGAAAAAGAAATCAGCCCAGAGCTAATGGCCCTTGTTTATGAGAGTTTTGATGACCTGGAAGGCCTCAGGTCATACATGTCCGCCGCTGCCCTTGGAATGACTGGTTCCGGCTGGGTCTGGCTCGTCGTTGATATGGCCATCAAGTCTCTCGCGGTAGTGGCGACCTATGGACCAGGAACTATGCTCGTCAGATCACGGCAACATCGGCATCCGAATGGCATAAGTGAGTTGGACCTCCTCCCGCAGGCTTTCTTAGTCCTGGGAGAAACGGAGGTTGTAGCCGCTAAAGCGAGAAGCGCAAGAACCCAACACACGATCGGGGGTGTGGACCCACCACCGACCAGTCCCACGTCTGGTGTAGCACACCGCGTCCCCAACGCCCAACCACGTCCGCAATCCCGCACCTTCTCCACCTCGCTACCGGCCTACCACCCCCTGAACCTCACCCACCGCCTCTCCGTCCAACTTTCCCCGTCGTCTTCAAATGTCCAGTTCTCGCAAACCCCACTAGCATGGCACCAGCCTCTCGAGCCGTTCTCGAAGAAGAACAGCTCCACGTCCGCGGGAGACCTCCTCACCCCGTCGTCGCAATACTCCCCGGGCGTAGAGGCTGAGGAGGACGCAGACTTCGACGACCCCAAAGCGCCGCCGCTGCCGCGGTGGAACTCGATATCGAACGATCTCGTCGGCGGGACGAACTCCAACAAACAGCTCGGCACGGCCAAGCTCCTCCGCACCGCCGGCGACGACCTCAGCCCGCTCATGTGCCTCAGTGTCCACGAGCATGCATGGATGAGCGCTGGCTTGGGTGTGTGGGGCAAGGAGGAGTATTTGAGGCGGTTCTGGAGTGTGGTTAATTGGCGCAAGGTGAGCGATGTGTACCGCCTTTGGGAGAGGAGGGACGCAGTGTTCAAGACCGAGAGGGAGTGATAGACTAGACAGGGAAAGATAATTCGGCACTTGCGATTGTTGCGCTTGGGTGAGCCGTGGGTGAGCCGTGGGTGAGCCTGGATATTGATTCTTCGTGCATGTCATGCTGGTCAAAAAATCTGATGATTTTAGTGTTTGTGTCCCTGCTTGCTCGTGCGTGCGTGATTTGCGAGGCTGCTCTCAAATCCAAAGCGTATCCTGGAGCGACCAGGACTTGGGTGCACAACGTGAGAGTGTAGGAATGTTGTCTATATCTTGAGTCAGTTCTAGAGACGTTCAGAGAACAGGGTTCCGAGGAAAAGTGGTTCCTTTCTAGAAGGACCTCAGCTTCTGCACTTCTGCACTTCGGACCCCTGTCGTTAAGGTATTGTAGGGTGCTTAAACCGAGCCCTCGAGGATGTGTGTATCTCGCGCTCTCCTTTCCATCGATAACGCCTCAACGGCCAACTCTTTCACAGTATTTTGTTGACATGAAGGTTGGGGTTACTCCACGTGGTTTATGGTACCAGAACGATTGGACAGGCTGCGCTTGCGCTTGGGAGCCTGACCCATTCTCACGTCGCAGACACGCTTAAACCAGCGGGATCTCGCGGGGTGATCAGGAGCCTGGCAGCAATGAAATCAAGAGCTGGTTAAGTAGGCCTGGTGGCGCTAGGTCTCTGTCTTCGGTTGATCACGCAGGTATACCTCCCCCATCGATGTCACTGTTTGGTGAGCCACTTCAGGCCCAAGCCCCAACCCACCCCATTGGCGGGGTGTATATTGTCAAGACCCTGGCGACAGGTGGCACTGTCAAATACCGCGTTCACTGCGACCCTGATGCCACACTCGCTGCTCTTCGTGTTCTCATGCACAGCGATGAGGACCAGATCATGTGCTCAGATGACCGCTTTCGCGAAGGTGAATATTATGTGGGGAAGGGCTCGGAGCCCAAGATGAAATGGAAAGACATTCTTCAGGTGATCCGCGCTTGATTATGAGGCCTTACTTGGCCGCTGATGAAACATTGCAGGACGGAGTGATTGGAGTTGGTCCGAAAGAAGAAGACAGACTTATCAGGTATGTCAATCAACAGTACCTCCCTGACAAGAGGTCAGACTTAAGTACTAAATATCAGTCGCCCTCAGCTTCATCATTGCTGTTAGGAACGTTGCTAGAGATGTACTGCAATTGGGCTTATACTACCTTTCGGTTAGTTTCCGGGGTTCCCGCCTCCCGATCGACCACGCCTTTGCCAAATCGATCTGATTTCGCGCGCACGCATTGTCCAGCCCTCCCAGTTCAAGCGGCAAGTTTACCCAAGTATAACCGCCTCGAATCCTTCCAAGCAAGCGAGCCCTTTGACAACGAATAGCCCGATCTCGCCGACTGACTAGCACCCGCGTCGCGCATCTCTCACTCCGATTAGCTTAGTGCACTTCCTGGTTGATTCCCGACGTCGTAGTATGATATTCATATCTTGTTTCCAACCGTCACTGATTCTCATCCATCGTCTCTACGATACTATCGTGCTCTACTTCACCGCTTTCTAATTTGCCACAGGCACCTGATCATCGTCCCCACTCCACCTTAGCCGACTCCGATCCCTCTCGCAGAAATCCCCGAAGCATTGAACCTAGAAATAGTAGAAATAGTCCCACGTATCGTAGATACATCGGTAGTATGAATCTCAATTTGGGCTCACCCATTTCGTCTTGTCTGTTCTTCGCTTCTTGCTTAAGAAGCACCCCCATCTCTTGCCGCCGTCGACTAGGTTTTCCTCCCTTCCGCAAGACCAGCAACTGGTAGCGATACCGCTGGTGAAGAACCAAGCCCGCTTAATTGCCTCCAACAACGGAGCCTCTGTACCGAATGACCAATGGCGATGACCGCTCTATGGACATGAGAAAGATGGACACACTCTCTCCTGGAAGTGGAAATACGAAGGGCTGATATGTCGAATATGGGAAAAGCAGGAGCGGGGCATGGTCCCGCTCCGTCGTTTATGGTCTCCTGCGCAAAAGATCCACTACTTCATCGCTAATGAAGATGTCGAAAAGTGGGTGATCTCTGTGCAGCAGGCAAAGGTAGAATTTGCAGTTGGTGTTGAGTTGATGATTCCTCACCCAAATACGGTCAAGTAGCTCAGTGGCTAGAGCGCTGCTGCTGGATACGCAGAGACCTGTGTTCGATTCCCCGCTTGGTCATTCTTTATCGCCGTAATGGTCCGTGGCCAGGCGGGGCCGTTCCCCTTTACCTACTATGCGAGTCAAGACTCCCCCGACTTCTGACCGTCTCGAGGGAACCTCATGTCTGCGACTTGGTGCAAAGGACATGGGTATGGGGACGGCCCCTTAGTATAGTGCTTTGCAAGCTTTGCCCGTTTCGTGGAATCCTCTTAAAAACCCATTGCGTATTTGAAGAATAGTTTGATGTCAGCAAATTCTACAACTTCCGGATCTGAGCCTTGGCCCCTGTTCACCGTACACTACAATCCATGTTAAGAGTCTGAAGACGTCCTCCACTCCCTCGCCACTAAGAACCGAACATTCGCATATTGGATGCCGAGAGATTTAGCTCGGGCTTTGGCTTCCTCCGTCGATATAACATTCGACTGATCTGGGTTATTCCTTAGATCTGTTTGAAGCCCAATCAGTACAAGAGGTGCCTTTGAAACATATCTCTGTTTCTGGTCGAGGAACTACGGGGAGGCATGGGTCAGCTTGCGAACTCATTACTAGAACGACGAATATCACCTACTACTTGGAGACGTTCGGAAAATGTATCCTTCATCCCGACCGAGAAACAGATGGCTATGACGTCCATACCGACAAAGTAGCACTTCCCCAAACTGTTTTCCTGTGTTTCTAACTTCGCTCTCGTTTTTCCCATAGCCACCCGTCGCCGTCCACCCACTTCACCCTCGTAGGCCCTTCCATGGCTCCTGCCTGCCATTCTTTCCAAGCCTCTTCGTCCGCGGGAGACCTCCTCACCCCGTCGTCGCAATACTCCCCGGGCGTAGAGGCTGAGGAGGATGCAGACTTCGACGACCCCAAAGCGCCGCCGCTACCGCGGTGGAGCGCGATATCGAACGATCTCGTCGGCGGGACGAACTATTAACTCCAATAAGCAGCTTGGCACGGCCAAGCTCCTCCGCACCGCCGGCGACGACCTCAGCCCGCTCATGTGCCTCAGTGTCCACGAGCATGCGTGGATGAGCGCTGGTTTGGGTGTGTGGCAAGGAGGAGTATTTGAGGCGGTTCTTGGAGTGTAGTTGATTGGCGCAAGGTGAGCGATGTGTACCGCCTTTGGGAGAGGAGGGACGCAGTGTTCAAAACCGAGAGGGAGTGATAGACTAGACAGGGGAAGATAATTCGGCACTTGCGATTGTTGCGCTTGGGGAGCCGTGGGGGAGCCTGGATATTGATTTTTCGTGCATGTCATGCTGGTTAAAAAAATCTGATGATTTTAGTGTTTCTGCTCGTGTGTGCGTGATTTGCGAGGCTGCTCTCAAATCCAAAGCGTATCCTGGAGTGACTAGGACCTGGGTGCATGACGTGAGAGTGTAGGAATGTTGATATATCTTGAGTCAGTTCTAGAGACGTTCAGAGAACAGGGTTCCGAGGAAAAGTGGTTCCTTTCTAGAAGGACCTCAGCTTCTGCACTTCTGCACTTCGGACCCTTGTCGTTAAAGTATTGTAGGACGCTTAAACCGAGCCCTCAAGGACGTGTGTATCTCGCCCTCTCCTTTCCATCGATAACATCTCAACGGCCAACTCTTTCACAATATTTGTTGACATGAAGGTTAGGGTTACTCCACGTGGTTTATGGTGCCAGAACGATTGGACAGGCTGCGCTTGCGCTTGGGGGCCTGACCCGTTCTCACGTCGCAGACACGCTTAAACCAGCGGGATCTCGCGAGGTGATCAGGAGCCTGGCAGCAGTGAAATCAAGAGCTGGTTAAGTAGGCCTGGTGGCGCTAGGTCTCTGTCTTCAGTTGATCACGTAGGTATACCCCCCCCATCGATGTTTAGTCGTATACCATCGACACCGATGTTTAGTGCTTCCTCAGGCCCATCACAGACACCAGTGTTTGGTCAGCCTCTTCAGGCCCGGGCCCCAACCCACCCCATTGGCGGGGTGTATATTGTCAAGACCTTGGCGACAGGTGGCGCTGTCAAATACCGCGTTCACTGCGACCCTGATGCCACACTCGCTGCTCTTCGTGTTCTCCTGCACAACGATGAGGACTACATCATGGGCTCAGATGACCGTTTTCGCGAAGGTGAATATTATGTGGGGAAGGACTCGGAGCCCGAGATGAAATGGAAAGACATTCTCCAGGTGATCCGCGCTTGATTATGAGGCCTTACTTGGCCGCTGATGAAACACTGCAGGGCGGAGTGATTGAAGTTGGTCCGAAGAAGACAGACTTATCAGGCATGTCAATCAACAGTACCTCCCTGACAAGAGGTCGGACTTAAATACTAACATCAATCGCCCTCAGCCTCATCATTGCCTCCAGCAACGGTGCCTCTGTACCGAATGACCAAAGAAGATGGCGATGACCAGCTCTATGGACATGAGAAAGATGGACACACTCTCTCCTGGAGGTGGAAATACGAAGGGCTGATATGTCGAATATGGGAAAAGCAGGAACGGGGCATGGTCCCGCTCCATCGTTTATGGTCTCCTGTGCAAAAGATCCACTGCTTCATCGCTAATGAAGATGACGAAAACTGGTGGATCAAGGAGCAGCAGGCAAAGGTAGAATTTACAGTTGGTTATGTGTATCGCCGTGATGGTCCGTGCCCAGACGGGGCCGTACCCCTTTACCTACTATGCGGGTCAAAACTCCCCCGACTTCTGACCATCTCTGAGGGTGAGAGAGCCTCATGTGTGCGACTTGGTGCAAAGGATAAAGGTATCCTGTGCTACGTTGCTCCTCCCTGAAAAGTTGTGCTGCTTGGACTAGGGAACTGCCCCTTAGTATAGTGCTTTGCAAGCTTTACCCGTTTCGTAAAATCCTCTTAAAAACCCATTGCGTATTTGAAGAATAGTTTGATGTTAGCAAATTCTACATCTTCCGGGTCTGAGCCTTGGCCCCTGTTCACCGTACACTGCAATCCATGTTAAGAGTCTGAAGACGTCCTCCACTCCCTCGCCACTAAGAGCCGAACATTCAGCATATCGGATGCCGAGAGACTTCGCTCGGGCTTTGGCTTCCTCCGTCGATATAACATTTGACTGATCTGGGTTATTCCTTAGATCTGTTTGAAGCCCAATCAGTACAAGAGGTGCCTTTGAAACATATCTCTGTTTCTGGTCGAGGAGCTAGGGAGCCATCCATAGGTCAGCTTGCATTCTCTGCGAACTTATTACTAGAATAATGAATACCACCTACTACTTGGAGACGTTCGGAAAATGTATCCTTCATCCCGACCGAGAAACAGATGGCTATGACGTCCATACCGACAAAGTTTAACCCAACCAACCCATCGTAGCACTTCCCCAAGCTGTTTTCCTGTGTTTCAAACTTCACTCTCCTTTTTCCCATAGCCACCCTTCGCCCTCCACCCACTTCACCCTCGGTAGGCCCTTCCATGGCTCCTGCCTGCCATTCTTTCCAAGCCTCTTCGTCAAGCTCAGGATCTCCCTTGGGCACCAAACATTTGACAGGGGGAAATTCGTGTGGGGAAGTGAGTTGTATATAGTTCGGAAGCGCTTGGCCGGCAATGCGAGCTCGGACGGATGTCTTGCCACACCGGGTGTCACCAGAAAAGAGAATGCGATACGTTTCATTTGGCTTAGGCATCTCGTCCGCGATACTGCAGGAGCTGTTGAGCGGCAAAAGACGCTCAGATGAGGCGCTGGTGATGCCGCGCTAATTGCATAGTGATCACCTCACCGACATACCCAAAATTTAGAGGCTGGACCCGACCAATTAGTTCTCAGAGCCGCTATACACACGTTTGCTCCAAACACCAACGCCTTGTAAACCATCTCAGGACCTTCAAAGAGTCCGCGAAAGGGACAACCGTAAATACGGAACAAGCACGTGGAAATTCGTTCTTAAGTACAGATTGTGCATCAAAGGAACTTGAAGCATGCGGACCACGACCAAACACTACCTCCTTGGTTTCTTCTTGGTCTCGTCCTCCTTTAGTTGGTGGATGAGTACCTTGTTGGGATGACCAGCCACCATGCCCGAATAGCCCTACGGGAACAGCGTCAGGATACCACTATCACAAGGGAGAAAAGAGGGGTAGGTACCTTTTCCCAGTCGTAGGCTATGGCATACGCCATGAGCGAGCCACTTTTGTTAAAGGTGATTGCGGTGATTGGTGCGGGCTGTCTGTTGAATGCTATGACCAATCGGTGAGCAAGTCGCATAGAAAGGACGCATAGCCTCAAAGATTTCCACTCACTCTTGATGCGGGTTTTGCTATCAAGGTCCCAAATGTTAATGACGCCGTCCCCGCCACCAGTGGCAAAGGTTCCGTGGAGTTCGTGGTATGTCGTAGCGTTGACTGGGAACACAAGTTGCACGTCCTTGTTACCCGGTGTCTGCTCTTGTCGGTGACAGCGGAAGGAATAGTTGGCGGCGGCATCCTTTTCATCGAGCCATCTGAGTCGAGGCGTTAAAGCGCGAGACACGATAAAGGAGATGAGACTAACTGAATGGCAACCCGACCTTCTACACTTCCGACGCAGAAGCCGGTGGCGCTAGGGAAGCAGGAAATTGTACGAGTTTGCCATTTCAGTGGCGAGGAAATTGTCTGCGTTAAATATAAGAGCATGTTTCAAGTATGAGATGGCTACAAACTTTATGTATAGCGGTGGGTTGATTCAGGTTAATGATCTGAATGTGCCTCTCCGCCGTCCCAACAACCAAAAGTGGATACCGAACGTCCATACAATAAACACGCTCTTGAGTCTGCACACTGGCAACAGGACTTGAATTCTTCAAGTCCCAGTACTGCGGCGCGTTAGTGTTCTGAAATGTTGGTGGTCCTTACTGCGCGTACCTTGATCGACTTATCCCAGCTTCCAGTCGCGAGAATACCACCACTAGGGGATTCGATCCACCGTACACATTTGATAGGGGCATCATGGGCGCCAACCTGGACGGCTTGACCGTTGTTCCCATTGACGGCAAGGTCAAACATCCGGGCCGCCTTGTCGGCGCCGCAAGAGAAGAGCTTGGAACCATCTGCTGACCAGCAAAGGTCCAGCACGGCGCCTTCATGCGAGTACATGGCTTTTCCTTGACTCTGTCCTTGGGGTCCTATCTCATAAATGCGGACCTGAGCGAGAGCGACGCGTCAGCAAGGCGTTCACGGCATAAATAAATAGCATATCGGACATGAAAACGCATACGGTATTGTCCCAAGCACCGACTGCGAGGTACTCGCCCATGGTTGCAGGCGAGAACGCGACGCAGGAAATTGAGTCGGAAGGGGGTTCGAAGAGCTCGACATCGGCCTCCTGAGCATTGCTTGCCGCCGCCGTCGCCGGTGCACGCGTTCCCCACAATGACATGCTTGAGGGAGGTGGTTGTGTTCAAAAGGCGATCACTCAAATGTCCAAATCCCTACTTATTTCACAACGACTATTTCACAACGGGAACTCGACAATCTTGTTCTATATGTGGTATGACAAGTGGTCGTCTTTGAAGTCCTCTTCGATCCGAACTAGACATTCCCCACTCCTCCTGTCAAAAGCCAGCACTTGATCCCCTCCGGAGTCAGCGAGTGCTCCTCTACTCTATCTCCAGAATACCCAGAATAATAGAAAAGTTCGCACTCGCCCACAAGGTCTTTGATCCACATATGGCTCTTAGCCTCAGGCAACGCTGCTTATACATCACATACAACATTATTGACCCTACTATATTTTCCCAGCTCGGTAGCCTGTGATAGCCGCCCATTGAGGCTTCCGTTACGCTACGCACTTTGGAGACCTTGGTGGCTGATCACGAGACCAGCGAACCTTTGCGTCTCATATCTCGTATCGGAGCCAAGCCGTTTGATAGTTCCGATAGGTTTCTTGGGTTCCACGCGCACGATGTCCTTTCGTTCGGGGTTGTTTGACTGATGCTTCTCAGTCCTCGTCCCCGTACACTTACTGAGCACCTCTTGTTGCCTTGCTGCACCTATGTGTTCCCACATACCACGTATCTGAGCCGAATCCTCTTGGCACCTGAGATAGGTTCTCGCGAGGATGGTAACTCTGCACTTTATGTATTCTAAATAGAAGAGCGAAATTTTTAGTGGGTTATATAAAGTACTATGATACAGAGGCAGGGTCAGCCCCGCCTCGTATCGTCTCTCCGGCTAGGATCGTTTTCACTTCCTGCAGATCCAATGTCTCATACTCTAATAGGGCATCCGCCAGCTACAAAAACGAGTCAATGGAGGAACTTCAATCAGAAAAGTGGGTTACATACCCGATGTAGCTCCGATTCTTTCGACTTGAGCAGTACCTTGACACGGCTGTTTCCCTCCTGGATCAATCTGGGAGTAATATACATCAGCCAACATTTAATACAGTGGAAAGCGTATCTTTTAACATACCGCCGAACCTCGGACTCAATCTCGTCCTTCTTTGTAGGACTGAGCATTGCGGCATCATCGTCGTCGTAGAAGACGGGACCAATTTTGTCAGAGTACCCCCATCGCTACCGAAAATATGAGCCACACTGCGCTTGTACCCAGAAAATGGTTGACATGCCTTCACCATCGCCCTCGCCACACCACTTGCGTGCTGAATGTCGGAACTCGCGCCGCTGGAAACATTTTCTTTACCGTAAACTGCGGGATAAGTAATTCAGAACATGGTCATCGTCCACTAGGCCGAAAGCACCTACTCAGCTCCTCGGCTACTCGCCCTCCCATGCAGACATCAATTTCAGCCAAGTATTCAGTGTACGAGACAGAGTGTCGATCATCTTCCGGTAGTTGTTGTGTCAACCCGAGGGCGTGCCCTCGAGGCATGCAGGTAACTTTATGCAGCGGCATTGCGCCCTTCGTGTAGAGCGCAATCAAGGCATGTCCGGCCTGTAAGTATGGTTAATGCATAATACACGTGAGAGTGAAGATGAGAGCTCATTGACCTCGTGGTATGCGGTAAGTTTTTTGCTGTCGGGCGGGATGTAGCTGCTTTTCCGCTCGGGACCCATAATAATCTTGTCCTTGGCCCACTCGTAGTCCTTCATGGCAACGACAGGATGGCCGAGTTTAGAAGCTTGAACAGCGGCTTGGCTATTTTATGAATCGCGGCTTAGTGGATAAGTTGGAGAATTAAACTCGGCGCAGACTCACTTGACCATATTCGCAAGATCAGCCCCAGAGAAACCCGGAGTTCCACGTGCAAGGACCCCCAAATCAACATCTGGTGCGGATTTGATGTTTTCCATATGATGCTTCAAGATGTGGACGCGACCCCTGACATCCGGGAGTGGCACGGTCACTTTGCGATCGAAACGACCTGGTCGCACCAATGCCCTATCTGGATGTTAGCTGCACTTGCGAGCGAGTGAAAGTAAAGGCACGAACTTGTCCAGACTTTGAGGGAAGTTGGTAGCGGCAATAACAATGACGCCCTCTGGATCAAATCAGCCACAATATCCATATGCCTCAGCCTCAGAGGACCTGACACACCGGCTTGGTTGAAACCATCCAGCTCGACGAGAAGCTGATTAAGAGTCTGCCGGAGATATTGCTGGTCTTTGGCGCTGCGCTTCCCACCGATTGCGTCCAGCTCATCAATAAAGATGATAGCAGGCTGCTTCTTTCGTGCAGCTGCAAAGAGTTCACGTATACGTTTGGCGCCTGGAACGGACGATTAATCCCTTTTTTCCCTAGGAGTGTTCTCTGGACTGTGCTCACCAACACCCACGAAGATTTCGTCGAATTCAGATCCAGAAGCAAAGAAGAATGGCTAGAAGACAGTTAGTGGTGAGTCAATATGAAGCGCTGAAGGAACATACCACTCCTGCCTCACCAGCGACTGCTCTGGCTAACATAGTCTTGCCAGTACCCGGGGGACCAGTCAAGAGTACACCCTTGGGAAGCTTGCCACCTAATGTGGAGAAGCTCATAGGGTCCTTCAAGAACTCGATAATATCCTTCAACTCCTCCTTGGCTTCGTCAACCCCATGAACGTCGCTGAACTTGACTGGTTTTCCGCCCTGTGGTTCAAACTCGGTAGGGGTGTTTCCGGACTTCATCAAGCCAGAGTTCTCCAGAACAATCGATAGGATGGTGAGGACCAAGAAGCCATAGAGAGCGATGATCAAGATGTTCTTGGCGATGGACCATGCCCAAGAGCCGGGTGGTTGGGCGACAATTACATGGACTGGGTTCTGTTTGTGCCCTGGACTGTCTGGGTTCTCGGGCGCTCCAACGCCGAAGATTGAGCCAAAGTCTGCGAAAGACTTGAGAGAAGACGAGTGCGCAGGTGCCAACACTGAGTCTGCGACAAGCTGTGATGATGATAGTGCTGGTTTGACTGGAGCCGTGTTCACAGGCGTTGGCGCCTGGGCAGTAGAGTCGGAAGCAGCATTGCTACCGGGGGTTTCTGAAGAAGGGGAGGTGTTTGCAGATGACAGTGGGGCAGATGATGGATTAGACGCCGGCGCTGCTGCGTCACTAGTGAGCGGTTTGGTACCAATTACTTGTTCGCGTCTTGCAACGGCGGAGGGGATGGAGTTCGTGTGACCAGTCTGAATTAGGGCTGACAGATAAAGTTTGAAGGCTTCGTCAGACTGCAATAAGGGGTTCGAAGGGTCCTATAGGCGAGTCAGTACGACGGAGAACACAGTGAAAATTTCAATAACCACTCACCAAAGCAAGGAAGCGTTCCCATCTGCTCGTGATACGCTCGTAGGCAACAGGAGTCTTAAGACTAATTAGTCCCTCCCACAAAGCGATTTGCTTTATCACGTCGTTTGGTGCCGAATTTGCTTCACGCTCGAGGATCATTACGCGGGCGGTGGCAATTGGGTTTGGGACTGTTGCAGGGGGCATCCATTTGAGAAGTGAAGATGAGGTTGTTTTCCATAGATATCGACGGGGGACGGTCGGGCCAAGTCTTCGACCTGTTGCATATGAGCGTCGGGAGGCGTATGAAGCAAGAATTGACTGCGCAGTGATAGGAGCGATTTGAGGACGTAATGAAAAAGAAGAGTGCTTCAATGCAGGTAACATGCCACCAAAGAATTGGGCGGGAGGCGCGACTGCCAGGCGTGGCTGAGGCAAAGTTAGCAATTATTTTAGTTGTAAAGGTTGCATAGGGCATACTGGTTCAACCGGGTTTACAAGAGTGACTATTCCGCACGGTCTAGAGTGCTGCACAAAGTTCCAAAAAGACTGAATGCTGGCCAGAAGCTGCGTGTGTGTGAGCGAGGATAGGGTTTCAGAATGTTGATACCTGGCCACCTGGCCATACTCCGATAGCCTGCATCAATCCAGAACTACAGGTGACAAGTCGAGGTCAGCTCAGAGTTGAAATCCAGCCTCAATCCGGGATTGACGCGACTTTCGGCAGTAATATTGGGGCGTGGGAATATTAGTCAACAGAGTCATATTCCATAAGGATACCGTCTAAATCATTTTTAGGGTATCCTGGGTGATGTCTCAATTTTTAAACTCCGAGCCCCTATCTGATGTGTACTTGTAGAAGCGGACGCAGGAGTCTCCACAAACCTTTTAATCTAACTGAGAGATGCTTGAGGTACAAACTGAATCCCCAGCTATTCGCTATTATTTCGAATCAATAAGTTCTGCCCAGCAAGCGCTGCCGGGAGCCTGATAACTCCGAGAGAAAGTCCCTCACTGTCCGAGCAGCTGGGCCTGATTTAGGGCTGCCATTAGCTGAGTCGACAACTCCCTTCGCATCCGGCAGCAAACACCACCGGATTGAGATAAAACCACCTGACTGCTGAATTTAAATACAGCCAAAGATCGGCCTTTTCAATATGAGGTTTGCACAAATCAGGTGTCGCACCGGTCCCAAGGGCATGGGTCAGGGCATTATGTGGGTATGTCAGCCCGAGTTGACCTATCGTCCCTTATTCACAAAAGCCCCAATGAACTAAGCCTCTGGTGATTGGCCTCCAAGTTGGCGCTCGCCAAGGCCATGAATCTTATCGACTTAAGGAGCGAGGCGCCACAAGCCCTAGTCCAGCGCTCGTGGTACCCGTCCTCCCTCCAAGATGAGGCTCTCCTATCCTCTTCTCACTTTCCCCCTTCTTCACAGCGTCGGATTGGTGTCCGGTCGTTCGGAAATCGGATTAGATGGAGATCTCTATGGCGAGATCCCGAGGCCGACGTCTGAACCCCTCCTGTATCAGGACGAATTCAAGCATGGGGCCATCCTGATGGAAACTAGACTTGGCCATCGACGCAACGGGATCTCTCGAAGGAATCTTGCGCTTGGCTCGCGGCAGGTATGCGATCCTCCTGGATCACTGGGATAGTCCTGATGCGGCGATCAGCTTACTTGCAACGATCCTGGTTACGTTCTCACATGTCCCACGACAAAACAGCTGCCCTGCTGCCCCGCGGCCCATCCAGTCTGTGGATCTGCTTCGCAAACTGGATCACTGCTCAACGACCTTCCGTAGATTTGCTGCACTCACCCTTCTTCAACATTGTGCTGTAGCGTCGGCACCTTCTGCAACGGTATTAACACCTGCTGTTATGATGGCCAAGTCGCCTGCGGTAATCCTGAGGGTTCGTATTGCGATTTACCATTATCTACAGGCTCTAATCTCCTTGCCTAGGTTGCTGCCCTGGAGGTACGTCAGACCCTATTGTCAATTACTTACATAGATTGTCGTTAATTCCTTGGATATAGGCACAGTATGCTGCGGCATCTGGTGCTGCATTCAGGGGTTCGAATGTCGCAACGGAGGGTGCATCGAAGTGGTTAGTGCCTTCTCTGAGCGGAGTACCCATGTCGACTGCTCACAATTAATATGTGGGCTGTTTCAGACTCGAATCAGTCTTTCAATTGCCGATGCGTCCTCTCGATCAATGGAGAGTGTTGCAAGCGTCCGATCCCAATCGAGCGAAAGCGCAACGAGTACGGGGACCACTTATGGAAACGGCAACGGCAACGGGCCGCTTGTGGGAGGAGTGGTGGGAGGAGCCATAGGGGTGATTGTGCTCGGCTTGATCGGCGTCCTCTTGTGGAGGCGCAAGGGGCCGTATGCATCAATCCCAAGCCAACAACCATTCATTGGCCAGCAGCCTTCTTCTCAGCCCATCACTCCCGCCTCACAGATATTCCCAGTGAATTTGAACTATATTGGTGGCCCTCCAGTCACCTATGCTACTCAACCTGGACGGCACCCACAACAAGTGGCTCCTTTGACCTTGTTAGAAGGAGCCTCTACTGCTGGCCAAACTAGCACCGCTTCACAGCAACCTGCTTCAACCCCACTTGCTGTCAACATGTGGATCCAGAGAGGCCCCGTTATCCACCAAGAAGACAATGGGGGGCTGGCGGGCCAATTTCTTCCCGCTGAAGGTGCAGTGGACCAAATAGTGTTATGTAGCAATGGGACTCGAGGGCCGCCGCACTCCCTCGCGGCCCCCATGGAAGTCCCCTATTCACCTTCTGAAGCTTCTGGGGGCGCGTCGTCTCCAGCACCTCCTTATTCTTTTACCCCTCCTTTGCCTGAGAAGTCTAGATCCTTTCACCGTTAGTGAAAGACCATATGGACAATCTAATTACCTTTTTGGGTTTTATTCGCTGTTTACAGGATCAAGTTCAGTACTATGTGTCAGTCGTTGTTGTACAGGGATGCTACGATTTGAGGATTAAATCCAGCCTTACTCAAATGAAGAGTCTTTGGGCATTAATATCGGAGCACAGGAAAGCTAATCAACATATTCGTATTGGTGCTTGATAGAACAGTATCCACCACTCTACACGCTCACTTTTAGCCTAAACTGGGGGGTGCTTGAAGCAGTGTCCGCTTTTCAAATTCATCGGCAGGTATTAATATTTGAAGTAAGTATGTTACTGCCCCTACGAGCGGCAACAAAGCGATTTATTCTGTACGCACCCTCCACTTGGAGCCAGGACCAGTTGGGACGTGACCAGTTGGGACGTGACCAGTTGGGACGTGACCAGTTGGGACGTGACCAAACACTGACCTCGGTTATTACTCCGAGTTGAAAACATCTCTCGAGTTATTACTCCGAGTTGAAAACATCTCTCGATTGACCCTCCCCGCGTCTGAAGGTCAATTCAGCGGCTGCTTAGATGAGTTCACAACTCCCTTCGTATCTCACCTATCAGGCTCTGTGGCGGCATCGGCCAGCTCTCTCATCGCCTCTTATTCATGAATACGCTTCAAACGTTCCTCGTTCCTGAATACATTAATCCAATTGGTTTTCGGCATGTGGCTTCCATGTTAGCGCTCGTCAAGGCCGACGCTTTAAGGAAGGGGCCTCAAGCTCTAATCTCGCCCTCTGGTCCTACCAGTGGTACCCGTCCTCCTCCAATATGAGACTCTTCTGTTCTGTTCTCACTTTCTCCCTTTTTCAGAATGTAGGATTCGTGTCCGGTCGTTGGGAAACTGGTTTGGATGGGGATCTATATGGAGAGGTCCCAAGGCCGACGACTGAACCCCTCCTGTATCGGGACGAATTCAAGCATGGGGCCGTACTGATGGAAACTAGACTTGGCTCTCCACGCAACGGGACCACGCGAAGGGATCTTGCGCTTGGCTCGCGGCAGGTATGCGATCCTTCTGGTCCACAGGGATAACTCTGATGCGGCGACCAGCTTACCTGCAACGACCCTGGCTACTTTCTGGCGTGTCCTATTACAAAACCTTTGCCCTGCTGCCCCTTGGAGCACCCTGTATGCGGACCTGCATCCTAAACAGGATCCTACTCAACCCTCTTCCGTAGGTCTGCTGCCAGAACCCTGCTTCAACAGTGTGCTGTAGTACAGGCTCCTTCTGCGTCGGCCTTGCCTCATGCTGTTATGATGGCCAAGTCGGCTGCACTAATCCCGAAGGTTCGTCCAAAAATACCTTTTTTCAGCAAGCTTCTAATGACCTTGCCTAGGTTGCTGTCCTGGAGGTACGCCGGGTCCCATCGCCAGCCGCTTTCATTGCCGTTGACCTCTTGTCCAATAGGTACCAAATGCTGCGGCCTTTACTGCTGCGGCCAGGCATACGAATGTCGCAGCGGAGAATGTGTCAATGAGGTTAGTGTCTTTGATGAGCTGAATGCCGTGTCGACTGCTCAACTTTTTTCAGGCCCTAAGTAGTCTTTCTGTAGCATCCATTCGATCTGTCCAAGCCGAACGCGACCGGTCACTCTCCAGTGTTGCTGCTAGGCAATCATCATTGGAGAGCGTTGCAAGTGTCCGTTCTAAGTCGATCGAAAGCGCGGCCAGTGTAGCGAGCGTAGAAGGGAAGCAATATACAACTCCGAGGTTGGACGACTCACCCACCGCAACCGTATACGGTAACGATAACGATAATAGCAACAGCAACAGCAACAGCAACAGCAACGTAGCACTCGTAGGAGGAGTAGTCGGTGGAGTCCTAGGGGCGACTGTGCTCGGCCTGATTGGCTTCCTCTTGTGGAAGCGGACGAAGGGTGCTCCAGCTTCTCCCCCAGCCGGCCAACAACCGTTCTTCGGCCAGCCGCCTTCCTCTCAGCCCATCACTCCCGCCTCTCCGACATTCTCAGCACATTCTCACTATTTTGGCGGACTTCCAGTCACCTATGCTGCTCAACCTGGTTGGAATCCGCAACAATTGTCGGCTTTGGCCCTGCCAGGTGCCGATTCCCCTACTGCCGGTCAACCTAGCACCACTTCACAGCAATCTGCCCCACCCCCAGTGGCCGTCAACACGTGGATCGAGAGGCCCCACACCATCCACCAAGAAATGGATGGGAGACCTGCGTCCCAGTCTCCCTCGTTACCTTCATCTCCAACTGAAGGTCCGGTGGTCCCAAAAGAGTTATACGGCGACGCAATTCGGGGGTCTACGTACTCCGTCACAGCCGCCATGAATGTCCCTTCTTCGGCTCCCGGGGCATCTGGGAGCCAACCTCCATATGCCCCTCCATATCCTCCTGTCCCCGCGAATAAGAAAACTGGACCCTGGCAGATTTAATGGTTAAGGGCAGTATTGGCGAAAAAGGCACAGACAATCTAATTTCCTTCTTGGGGTTTCTTTCGCTGTTTACATGTACTAGATAATTGGAACAATTCTAACTGAGTATAGTCATTGTATAGGGGTGCTACGCCTTGAAAAACCACAACTTATCTGACTACGGATAACCCACAAATCCCTCTTGGAACAAAGCCAATCAGGTCCGGGATGAGCACAACTTTATGTCGCCGCGGCGTCACGAACAAAGCTGGCTCTGTGACAGTAACCTGGATTTGCTCCCATTTGTTGTATTGTTTCCGCCACGCGTATCTCCCATTGCGACTAGCGGATCGGCGCGTTCGAGCATCACGGAAAAGCAAGGATTGGCTCGACTCAGAGCTCGCTGTCAATGTTTTACACATCTATAGAACATGCAACCGTGCTTTCCGACCGTCGCTATCAACAGCATATATACCCTCGTGGCTAACAGAGACCTCCAGCCATCCTGTCCTCCACCTTAGTATTGGGTTCGGGTGTCGGGTACTGGTGACTCTGCCTGACCTTAACGTAAACATGACTTGAACCAGGATACTCATCAGGGCAACGCAAACCTTTGTTATCCCCTGGTTTGGTGACAGTTTATCAGGCTCCCTGGTCGGAAATGTTTGGTAGAGCAATCCTGTTCTTACCTAGTGTGGGACCCTCTCAAGAATATACATGAGGCAACTAGCATATGGTAGATGAGTCCCTGACTGCCTGAGGCAAAATGCCCATTGAGCAAGGCTGGCTGCCCAAACCAAGAAATGTACAAAGAGTGCTATATTAGGCATATATGCGCTCCTAAGCATAATAATTCAAGGTTCCCCTTGTGCAGTGACTCCGACCAGTACTATCCATAGGAGGTGTTAATTTCAGGTGTTTTGAGACATTTTACTGATTGTTTAGTACAAGTTGACCTATGTCCCAAAGGAATTGGCAGATTCCTTCATTATGTTCTCAGTTAATGTGGTGTGGTTTATGTAACTTTCAGATAAGTAGCTCCACAGCGGTAACCAAGATAGGAAGGCGTGATGATATTAATTTGAGCGTGCAGTGAAAGAGAAGGCTGCTTTTATTCAGGTAGCGTGCTGCTGAGGAAATGTGCAGAAGGCAATACCAATGCAACTCTCCATTTATTTCAGTTGTAAAGGAGCGCAGTGATCCAACCGGACCTACAAGAGCTATGATTCCACCCAGTCTATGCTACACACAATGACTAGCCGCACATGCATAAGTACGGATAGACAGAGCACATTGGAATGGTGGCACTTAACTACCTGACTCTATCTCGATAGCATACATTAATCCAAAATTACTGGCGCTGACATCTTCAGAATTTAAAAGTTGACGCCAAATATCATCCGGCCTTATCAGAGTGACACGTCTTCGTGAATAATATCAGAGCATGGGAAAATTACTCAGCAGAGTAGTGTTCCACAGTAATACTATAAAATATATTGAGGCATTCCAGCTGATATCCTGATATTCAAACTCCGATCCCCTATTCTGAAGTACTCATGGAAGCGGACTTACCACTCTACATAAAACTTTGATCTCAGCTTGGGTATGCACCAGGTATAAACCGTAGTGTCTGCTAGTTAAATTCATCCTGGCGGACTTTATTATTTGGAAGGAATTACGTTAATGTCGCCCATGTGACGACGACTCTCGGCGGTTGAATCCAAGGTGTGCCGTGATCAAACAGTTTAATGCTCTTCCCAGAAAGCCTCTCAGAAAGCCCCTCGCCTGTCCGATTATTTGTAATGGGTAAGATTGACTCCTCGCTGAGGCCTCGACTCCCATTGAGTGACTGGCATGGGACGAGTTCCGCTCATCCTTGGGGCAGATAAAGCCACCTGACTGCCCCTGACTGCTGAATGCAATGCAGCCGAAGATCGGTCTTTACAATATGAGCGCCACATTGGATATAGATCACTGCACAAGCACAGTAGATAGCAGGGAACAATAGATCGGGTCATTCCACCGAACAGAGACGGCACCCGATCCACGGATCGAACTAGGCCCTCATATCAAACGAGGCGCTGTGGTGACGCTGCCAGCCTTTATTCACAAAGTTGCTTCAAAATGCCCCTTGCGCCCGGAATTTGGTGCATGGTGCCTGGCTTCCATGTTAGCGCTCGTCAAGGCGAAGAGGCTTTAATCGGTAAGCTCCAGTCCAAGCATTGGCATACTCCAAGATGAGAACCCCCTCTCTTGTTTTCACGTTCTCCCTTCTTTACGGCGTCAGATTTGTGTCCGGCCGTTGGGAATCCGGGATAGATGGGGATTTATATGGAGAGATCCCGGAGCCGACGCCTGAACTCCTTTATCGGGACGGATCCAAGCATGGGGCCGTACTGATGGAAACTAACCTTGGTTCTCCACGCAACAGGACCACGCGAAGGGATCTCAAGCTTGGCGCGCGGCAGGTATACGATCCTCCCGAGCACATGGATAGGTCTGATACGGCGATCAACAGGTTACCTGCAATCCAGGCTTCATTCTCACGTGCCCAGAAACAGATCTTAATCCCTGCTGCCCCGTGGACTATCCTGTATGTAGACTCACTCCATGACCAGGATCGATGCTCAATGCGCTTCCGTAGCGCTGCTGCCAGGAGAGTTCAAAAGTGTGTTGTGGTACCGGCAAATTCTGTGTCGGTATTAACACATGCTGTTCTAACGGTCAAGTTGGCTGCACAGCTCCCGAGGGTTCGTAATCTGATTTAATTTCTTCTCTCAAGCTCCTAATGTCCTTGCCTAGGTTGCTGTCCTGGAGGTTGGTCCGATCCCATCGTCAACCGCTTCTATTGTCGTTGATCTCCTTTGCAATAGGTACCACGTGCTGTGGCGTGTATTGCTGCACTCAGGGGTTTGAATGTCGCCTCGGAGACTGCGTCAACATGGTTAGTGTCCTCGATGAGCCGAGCGTCTGTCGACTGCTCACTATATATGTATTCTTTTCAGGCTCTAAGTAGTAGTTCTGTGGCATCCGTTCTGTCTGTCGAAAGTGAACGCTCTCGATCAGTTCTGGCTGTTGAAAGTCGCTCTCGGTCACTCTCCAGTGCTGAGCACTCGAGGTCCATCTATAGCAACAGCAATAGTAACGGCGACAATAACGTGGCCCTCGTGGGAGGGGTGGTCGGTGGAGTCCTAGGGGCGGCTGTGATCTGCTTGGTTGGCATCATCTTGTTGAAGCGCAAGAGGGGTGCGGCAGCTTCAAGCTCAGCTGGCCAACAACCGTTCCATGGCCAGCAGTCGTCCTCTCAGCCCATCACTCCCGCCTCTCCAACGTTCTCAACGAATTCCAACTATATCAGCACTCCTCCAGTCACCTATGCTGCGTACCCTGGATGGTATCCGCAACAACCACCTGTTTTGATGATGCCGGAAGGTGCTGGTCCCCCTGTTGCTGGTCAAACAAGCACTGCGTCACAGCAATCTGCTTAGCCCCCCCACCAATAATCAAAGAATTCAAAGAACTCAAAATTGCGGTTTCTGAGGGCCAGTCATCTCCTGCGCGCGTTCAACCTTGTATCCCACCTGTATCTGTGAAACCTGGGTCCCTACAAGTGTAACGGTTAAACAGAAATGTTGGTGAAAGGGACCTATGACATCAAATTTCCTTCTCGGGATTTCCTTGGCTGTTTATATGTACAATGTATCGAGAACTCACTAAGTTTGTACGGGAATGCTACGCATTGACAAATTTCAACCGGTTTACTATGAGTAATCCTCAAGGGTATATACTTGCTGGTCGGTATTATCCTTCCCATGCTGGACCTGACCACGAGTTTACGTCGCCGCACGCAACAAATAAACCTGTCCCCGTGACAGTACCGTGGAATCACATCCATTCGTTGTATCAATTTTGCCACATGTACCCCACATTGCGGGTCGCGGATTATGCAATGAGGCGCAAAGACCCAGCGAAGAGCTCGCTGTTGATGTCTGATCATCTACAGAGCCCGCGACTATGTGTTCCGACCTTTGGTATTGACAAAAGACTCTCGCAGCCAAGGACGCAGTTCAGCGCCATGTCCTCCCTCCACCGCTATGGGGTCTATGAATCTATCAATAACTCTCACCTTTGGGCTCCATAGTACAACTTCTTCGTCCTTCACCGTTTCTTGCACCGTCAGCTCGCAAAATGAGGATTCTACCATCGAGCGCTGGTCGGCAAACCAAATTGAGAAGTGCTGTTATGAAAGCATGGACGACTCGAGATATGGAGTAGTGTACGCATCTGTATTCTAACATGGAGCCGAAGCTGAGATTTAGGAACATGGTGGTTTGGGAGTCAAGGATAGCTGCAATTCATTCATAAAATCCATCACTCAAGAAGCAATAAACTCATTGCAGTATATAACTGGTACACGTCATTCATCAAACGAGCGTGTGCCTCCTTTATTAGAGAATTCGCCCACTGAGTCTTCGTCACAGGCTTGAGGGGACTCGAATCCAGGCATCGAGTGATTAAATGGGTTTCATTTAGGAATACATTTGGCCTTCTGAGGCTCCCGATCCTTCTCAACTTTTGCCTTTAGTCGACAGGTTGCAATATTTCCGCAGAGGGCCGCACATACGGAGGGTATGGTGGCTTGTGTATAACAATTTGTAAACCACAATGATATATTAAGGCATTCCAGCTGATGTCCTGATATTCAAACTCCGAACTCCTATTCTAAAGTTACTCATGGAAGCGGACTTACCACTCTACGTAAAACTTTAATCTCAGCTTGGATATGCATCACGTATGAACCGTAGTGTCCGCTAGTTAAATTCATCCCGGCGGATTGATTATTTGGGAATTATTTTAATGCCGCCCAAGTGATGGCGACTCTCGGCGCTTGGATCCAAGGTGTGCAGTGACCAAACAGTTTACTGCTGAATTCCGTTCTTCCTTAACCCTCCCAGAAAGCCTCTCAGAAAATCGCTCGCCTGTCCGAATATTTGTAATGAGTAAGATTGATTACTTGCTGAGGCCTGGATTCACATTGAGTGGCTGGCATGCGGCGAGTGCGCAACCTTGGGGCAGATAAAGCCACCTGACTGCCTGACTGCCGAATGCATTTCGGTCGAGGATCGGTCTTTACAATATGAGCGCCAGATCGGATGTAAAGAACTGCACAAGCACAGTAGGTAGCAGGGAACAACAGATCGGGTCATTCCACCGAACCCTCCAGACAAGAAGGGCTTAGAGACGGTACCCGATCCACGGATGGAACTAGGTCCTCATCAAGCAAGGCGCTGTGGCGAAGTTGCCAGCCTGCACTGACCTTATTCACAAAGTCGTCCCGGAATAAGGTGCATGGTGCCAAGCTTCCATGTTAGCGCTCGCCAAGTCCAAGAGGCTTTAATCGGCATCCTCGCCTTCCCTCCAAGATGAGACCCCCCTCCTTAGTTTTCACATTCTCCCTTCTTTACGGCGTCAGATTTGTGTCCGGCCGTTGGCAATCCGGGATAGATGGGGATTTATATGGAGAGATCCCGGAGCCGACGCCTGAACTCCTCTATCGGGACGAATCCAAACACGGGGCCATACTGATGGAGACAAGCCTTGGCTCTCCACGCAACGGGACCACGCGAAGGGATCTCAAGCTTGGCGCACGGCAGGTATGCGATCCTCACGAGCACATAGATAGTGCTAATACGGCGATTAGCCGATTTCCTGCGATCCTGGCTACATTCTCACATGCCCACTTACAGATCTTCATCCCTGCTGCCCCGTGGACCATCCTGTATGTAGGCTCACTCCCTGACCAGGATCAATGCTCAATGTGCATCCGTAGCGCTGCTGTTCAAACGTGTGTTGTGGTACCGGCACCTTCTGTTTCGGCATTAACACATGCTGTTCAGACGGTCAAGTTGGCTGCACAGCTCCCGAGGGTTCGTAATCTGATTTAATTTCTTCTCTCAGGCTCCTAATGTCCTTGCCTAGGTTGCTGTCCTGGAGGTTCGTTCGATCCCATCGTCAACTGCTTCCATTGTCGTTGATCTCTTTACAATAGGTACCAAATGCTGTGGCGTGCATTGCTGCTCTCAGAGATATGAATGTCACCTCGGAAACTGCATCAACGAGGTTAGTGTCCTCGGTGAGCTGAGCGTTGTGTCGACTGCTCACTATATATGGGCTGTTTTCAGGCTCTAAGTAGTATTTCTGTGGCATCCGTTCTGTCTGTCGAAAGTGAACGCTCTCAATCAGTTCTGTCTGTCGAAAGTCGCTCTCGATCGCTCTCCAGTGCTGAGCACTCGAGGTACATTTATAACAACAGTAATAGTAACGGCGACGGCAACGTGGCCCTCGTGGGAGGGGTGGTCGGTGGAGTCCTAGGGGCCGCCGTGATCTGCTTGATTGGCATCCTCTTGTTGAAGCACAAGAGGGGTGCGGCAGCCTCAAGCTCAGCTGGCCAACAACCGTTCTATGGCCAGCAGTCGCCCTCTCAGCCCATCACTCCCGCCCGTCCGAGGTTCTCAACGAATCCCAACTATATCGGAGCCCCTCCAGTCACTTACGCTGCGTACCCTGGATGGTATCCGCAACGACCACCTGTTTTGGTGATGCCGGAAGGTGCTGGTCCCCCTGTTGCTGGTTAAACGAACACTACGTCACAGTAATCTGCTTAGCCCCCACCGGGGCTTCTGGGGCTAGCCACCTCTTGCACCCGTTCAACATTTTATCCCACCTGTATTTGTGAAACCTGGATCCCTGCAAGTGTAACGGTTAAACGGCAATGTTGGTGAAATGGACCTGTGACATCGAATTTCCTTCTCGAGATTTCCTTGGCTGTTTACATGTACAATGTACTGAGAACTCACTAGGTTTGTAGGGAATGCTACGCATTGACAAATTGCAACCCATGTTAGAAGTGCACTTTTCCTATCGTACGGCTTGCTGCTGGGTTGTATGCCGATGTGGGTAAATAATAGTAAAACAGTGGTTGTCGCCGTCTACTTCCGCGCTTTTACCGTTGTTGGTGACCTCTTTCTCTTCCTTTTAATAACCCATTTACTCCTCAAAGGTATATCCTGATATTCTCCTTCACATCCTGATACTTGCTTCGATAACGCGCTATATGGTCTATAGCTATAGTAGGATCACTATAATATTTACAGTGTAATGACTTATTTGCTGCGATGAAACGGCCGTTCCATGGAAACGACCTGCTCGATCGTCGCTTGCTGATTTTCGTGCCGTCGTTAGGAACACCCTCTACGTGAGCATACGAGAAATCTAGGGTCTCGCTGGCTCGAAGTTGCGCTTCTGCGCGACCTTCTTTGTTCTGACACTTGACTTGTGCCTGTTGACAGCCAGTCGCCTCTGGAATTTCTACAATTAGATTTGGAGAGTATTGGTCTACTAGTAATTTGTATTGTGCAGTTTATAAGCTCAGAGGTTCGCGAACCTTGTCCTTTCTACCAGGGAGCATTGCACAGAAAATGTATCCCAAGCTCACAAAATTACACGTTGAGGCAAAGATTAATTGTTGTTCACTCATTGGGACTTGTCAATACGAGATGAGGCGGCGCAGATATTGACCTCCCCTGGTAATTTGGGTTCCATACTCTCATCTAAAATAATACCGACAAGATACGGTAGGATCGTATATGGCTATCTTTACTCCTCAGTCAACCCATCAACGCCACCTCCGTGCTTCGTCTCCAAGCTTGGGTGCTATCTGCCATGCATTCTCTCAGTGTAGGTCGGTATGAGGTCGACAGCACCTTGTGAAAGTAATGGTAGACATCTTCCACAATTTACGATCTGTCACAGTGAGGTGAATAAGGTCTTGACTATTGGTCTTACGGTGCACAAGAGCCTACTTGATTGCAGGAAGTGATTTTCGATTAGCCTTCGTGGGCTTGATAGGACTTTGGATTGAGAGGTGTGGTCGGTTCCTTTCGTTTGAACACCGGCAACCGCTGCGCTGGGAGATCTGTTGTAATCTTCCCTACTGATGGGTGGAGACGATAGCTCGTTCCAAAGGATGAACGTGACGACACACTCTTTATTGAAGGCAACGTTCGTAAGGGTGGGTCTTCAATTTCTCATCACCCAACTACTCTTGAGTGTTTGGTATCGCGGCTGTGGATGCCCGATGAGATGAGCCTCCCATGTCGCGAAATATTGAAACTCCTTCCGACCTCTAGGAGTCTCCTGTTTCCTGTGCATCTATCCTAGGAGAGAGCGGTGACAATACTGCCGAAGCATGTCTGCCCGCAGGATCGGGCGCTCTATTGTAGCAACGTATGGCGGTGATCCCATCACCGACCTTGATCGATAGCAGAACGTTTTTGATTACATAGAGTGTGTCCGATCCTGCGTTTTCCTTTAGGCAATATTATGGGTGGAGGTATCTCGGGACTTGGCGAGTTATGGGACCTTGCACGTGAGTGCAATTGAGGTGTCCTTGCGATTGACATCAGAAGATGTGTTTTCTACTACTAATTTAGGACATAGGGCACGGGGTCATCTCGTGTAGAGGAGGCAGCTCTTCTACACTGAGTGACTGAGTAGCGAGGGGCGGCGGAAGCAAGGGTATGTATGCGCAGTTCTCTCCAACCAACGTGGGCTGAGAAGCAAGTGGATCTGAGATCGATTGCGTCTCGACGGAAACCAAAAAAAAAAATTTGGAGTGCGAGTGCACGTGAGTGGGGTGTTTGATTAGGAACGGGAGGCTTCCGGTGAGTCGATGTCGCTGACTGTAAGCGGGATTGGAGATTGGAACCCGGTGAATTCGCTTCGCTGTCGTGCGACTGACTCAGGCTGAGACGCTGAGACGAACGTTCGTCGAGCCAGCCAGGCCCATATCGGACCTTCCGCTCATGCCTTGCTCTCTGCCTTGCGCCAGAAGCCAGAAGCCAGAGCCTCGCGGCCAAACTCGCCTCGCAATTTTGTTTTTATTTGTACCTGGTTTTTTCTCGCCCTGCACTTCTTAAAATCGTGCTCACAGACCGCCAGACCAACCCCAAAACTACTTGAACCCGTCCACTTCTCCGGACTCGCTGCGTACGCGCTCGGCGTGCCGCAGAGCCCGCAGACTCCCACAGAACGATCAACGATCCCTACTTACACCTCCCGAACCCCCCTCGACCCCCGAACCCGTTTGCCACCGGCCATCACGCTCCCAGTTTGTTTTCCTACTGAGGAGCTGGCTCACTTTTCGCTCATCAGTAACCGGACTTCCCGCATACACCTCCATCTACTCTTTAGTTCTCTCACCCTAATCTACCATCCCAATGGGCAAAAAGGATGGTCCTCGACCGCGCATCGTCTGCTGCGCCATCCCTATCCACCGTAAAGCCGCAAAAGTACTCCTTATCACAAGCAGAAAGCGAGCAGATCGATGGATACGTAAGTCCTCGTATTTCTACTCGGCCTCTCCGTCGCCTCCGTCGTGTCGGACCATCTTTTCCCCACGTACGACACCTCCCGTTGGTCCCGGGCTAACCACCAGGACCTACAGTTCCCAAGGGTGGATGGGAGGCGGCTGATTCATCATTGGAGGCAGCTGCCTCACGGGAAGCTTTTGAAGAAGGTTCGCCACTCAGTTTCAACCTCCGGTGGGACATTTGCACTGACTCGCCTCTCTCCTTCTCATCTCCACTTGACAATGACAACTATGGTCCTTACGTCCTGTTGCAAATCCATTCTCGGGCTCTCCACCTACCCACTCTGCGAAATTATTCGTGTCCCAGCTGGTGTCAAGGGCCTGGTAACCTGTTTCGTCACGACCATACAGACTACGACCGCGATATACCACGTTTATGAACTCGACGTCACCTCACTCGAAGAGACTTGGCTCGAATCGAATGAACGCGCGAGAGAGTGGGTCGACTATGCCGAGGCGATCAGGCGTCTGCAGTGGAAACCAGAGCTTGCACAGGCTCTCAGTATGTGTAGTGTCGCCACGCAACGATGAACATTGCCCCCTCGCCCGTGGCTTGCTTGATCGTTGTCATTCCATTTCTGCCTCTCCGTCTCGATTTGTCGTCGAGTTAACATCTCTTCCTTCGTAATGTACAATCATCCCCCATACGTACTCAAGCGCCTCAATGTCCGTTCCACCGAGCGAATGGACGACATCCGTTTTCGGTCATGCAAGCGGGCCTTTTAGAGTCCTGGTATTGTACAACCCTCTAGAATCACGGACAGGAGCGATGGACTGTTTCTATTGCCCCGCTTTCACAACTGAGTCGTCGCACCAAATCTCGTGTCTTCCTTTCGTCTTCCACAAGGCCCATCGAGTCTTTGTCGTGCTCGTATCTTTCTCCCGCTCCGGTGTCCCCAATCCCAGTCATTTTCCTTGTACCTCACAAATTCCCATTATTACTTCGTTCCATCCCACGTGCTTCCTGATCAACATCGGTACATACGGACCTTATACAGAAACGTTTTCTAGAAAGCAAATAATACATCGTATAGCAAGCATGGCGCGCGCGAAGGCGAGCGGGAGATCCCGGACAAATTGGTCTTCGATACACGACAGAGGCACATCGCCTCGATGTGCTGATGCTCGCTATCCTTTAACCGTTGGATAGGGAATGACTTGAGGGGACAGGTAAGATGATAAAGTTAGCCTTGAGAACGGCAAGCGACTGCTAGTAATTGATGTCGGGCCGTCGAATGCTCATAAGCCCTTCAAATGTCCTTTACGTAGATGTCATGTCCTTGGGGGCAAAGGGTGAGAGATGACGTGCGGAGTAAGGATCGCTTCTCAGCTACCCACTACCCAGGAATGAGTCTCTCAGCCGCGGAAGGGCTTGTACTTCCAGTGAAACGATAGTGCACGTCCGGTAGCCCATACGACGCGCAAGATCGAGGACTCTAGTAAGCATCAGACCCAATATCCCTTTGTAGACATACCTAACATACTAGCCCACTAGTAGTTGCATGTGGGCAATGCGGGCAATGCCGTGGCGTACTGTATTAGCCTCGACTCGGGCTTACGGCCCCCTGTCCTGGGTCATCTCCGGACCATCAGCAACGAAAAACACGTGTTGCTCGTTTACCTACAGCTCCAATTAATTCCGGGCAACCTGAATGTCAATGCGGTGGGCCCAGGGCTTTGCTACCTCATGCACGATGTCGGTTAGCTGGTGGGAACGTTCCTTCAACGAGTCTCTGTGGGTTCAGAATACGTGGCACCAGCGATGTCGATTGAGCGTCTCAGCAGGCCATTCAATTAAGACTAAGTCCGGGCACTAGCGTGTTCCTGTGCTGTGGTCACGCAGTATTTCATCCTTCGCCCAAGCACTCAGGACTTGACTCGTTCCTCGAGAGGGAACGCGCAGGGGCGAACTTGTCCAGATATCCTTATGCAACACCTTCAACTGTCAAAATTGTTGGTTTTCTCTTCATCCTCAGTGCCAAAATATCCTTCACCAGGAGCTGCCGCATCCAGAAACTGAATTTTGTCACGCTGGAATTCCCCCAGTCGCCTCCTGCACCCGTGGGTCGTTCAAAGTGTGAGAGGGGAAACAATGACAGCAGAGATCAGTTGATTATGGCATCATTCGTCAGAGTACCTGCCCGTAAACCTACGTAGAGACTTAATGTGTGTAAATGCAGGATGACGTCCCAGTGGAAGGTTCGGTGTCTTTGAGCCTCACGGGTCTTCTTAGGCCTTCGTTCTAATCATGTGTAAGACGCCGATAAAATATTCCGCAATGAAACAAACGGGGAGCGACGGACCTCGTAGGGAGTGAGTGCGGTCAATCTTATGTAGCTCGCCACACCGCTATTCTGTACTGAGTCTCGCTTTACTTGGTTTCAACAAGGGTGGTGGGTGGTTTGTTTGGACGCCAAAGGTTGGGGAATTCCTGTGTCGTTTAGGTGGTGAGCGGCCAATCAATAGGTTGTGGCAGGCGCTTGGAATAATAATGAGAGAATTTCAGTAATAGGGGTGTATAATATTATGTAAATAGCTGGGGAAGCATGCTGGGTTCTGCGAAGGATCGGGCGGGAGTTTTACGTGACAAGACATAGTAATAGGGAGATCCGGATTATGCCCTGAAAAGTTCAACAATAGGACGTGACAAAAGAGTATAATATCTATGGATTAGTCACTGCATAGCTTGCTGAAATCGCCTGCATTGTCGCACTATTATACAGTGGGGCAGCTAAGGAATAATCATTGTAGAGTCTGAGTATCTCCTATACATGGGACATCCATAGTAGTGTTAAAAATTATATGTATACCCCACAGTGCAGGTGGTCTTTCTCGGACTATTCCCGATTTATTTCCCCCCGGAATAGTTACTTCCATCCGTTGTGTACTGTACTTCGGCTTCAATTCGACCCGTGCCACAGCTGACGATTTTGGGTGAGCTGCAGTAACCCTTTGACTTTCTTCGTAATTTGACTCTAATTCAACATTTACGTTTTTCCTGGGATTTTCTCTATCAATATTGTTAGAAAGTAGCTAATACTCCTAGTCTTAACCTCAACTGTGCGTATTGGTGGCAAGGAAATGACCGCAACGTCACTGATGCTACCGGATTAAATCTACCATACCGCCGTGGGGCAGCACAATTTGATTGGCGTGAAATGTCTTGCCTGCGGGACCGTCTCTCATCTTTGCATAACCTGAAATTAATTACTCTATTCCGTACACCGTGACCATTGTTCTTCACCCACTTCATATTCAACACCATAAGGGATGGTACTTGGAGCGGACTCGGTACTTCACCATTATATGTGCCAAATCATTGACCTCCATTCGAGCAGAACCAGGGTGGCGGCGTCTTTACATGGAAAGACTTCCCACTTATGAGCCTGCCTACCTCTTAATGAGCCATATCGCCGACTTACCACGGCCCTCAAAGTCCATTCACGCTCACCTTCCTGTCTTCCATTTGTCTTCCATGGAAAGGCCAAACGGAACTTTAGATGGCGGCTCCGATGAGTGTCGATCTGTTTTGATCTACTGACATTCCGTCATGTTGTGTCGACTGATTTGCCTTCAGCTGTTTCGCAGCTCAAGGACTGCTTGCCTGTATTCTGTACATTCTGTTACACATGAGGTCACCTACTTGCACTATTTATCGTTTTGGACTCATACAGTCATCCTTTTTCTGTCACTCGATAAAGCCCTCCGTCACATTGTGTTGCATTCGCTAACTCATGCATGCTGCGGGATATGCAGTGCGCCGTTGTGAATATGGACGCTGAAAGAACCAGCTTTAGCCACCCCTGAAATGAGACGGACGACAACACTATAAATGTACCTTGATGATGAGGTACATATTTTCGATATTTGTTCCCGCTACTACCCCAATCCTCAAATGAGAGAATATTCGTTCATCACGGAATGAATCAGTACAGACTGAGAATACGAGGCCACATAGTGGGAATATGTATAAGGTATATTGTTGCGGGTTCTCAGGGTTTCTAAAGGGCATAGTGTCCATGGGTGGAGATTATTTCACGTGAGGCTCTCGACCCCTCGATGATTGAACGCTCGCCTTCTACTAGAATTTCGCTTTCGATGTCCTACAATAAGAGTAAACGTAGCGCTCATTTGGCCCGCTACAAACACGCGATGGATACAGAACCGTACGTACGAGTCCTTATCCACCCGAAATCCGTTGCCCCACATAGTCTTCGGGTTGCGTTCGTGCATGTTCCGGTGCACTCCGATCCGAATCCTGACACTTTCCGCCAAAAGGACGGTTCCTCGCGGCCTCTGATTGTGATTGTTACCCTAGGAACAATCCGTAATCTGGTCCCATCCTTCCTGGTAGCAGACCACAGCACAGAAAACTTTTCCAATAGTCACCTAAATCATAAAATGGGTGATCCATTGACTCCTCTGGACCGGAGAGTCACTGAAGGCCTCTTTGGACTGTCCTTACCACCTCGGGCACTCGGATCCGGGGCCTCTTAGGCCGTGTTAAGCTATTCAATCAACCCCCCTCAGAGGGGGTCATCCTGCTCAGGTTCAGGTTTTCACCCTGCATTTAAATGGGGCGCTGCTCAGG
>Ga0307513_10000080_pt1 | contig 132582 bp, 147 predicted proteins | sample 15_EM_MG_FD_202174 | JGI IMG/M metagenome (GOLD analysis project Ga0307513, IMG submission 202174) | Populus trichocarpa ectomycorrhiza microbial communities from riparian zone in the Pacific Northwest, United States - 15_EM | ecosystem: Host-associated > Plants > Roots > Unclassified...
ACTCAGTGAGCAACAGGAGGCTGTATCTCTCCTTCGCGGCCTTGCTGTTCATGGGCAGGGTAAACACAAAAATCGCCTTGGTGACGCTCTCCTGAATCATGGGCGCACACTTTTCGCGATGGGTCGTCATGAAGATGCACTCAGTGAGCAACAGGAAGCTGTATCTCTCTTTTGTGGCCTTGCTGTTCATGGGCAGGATGAACACAAAAGGGGCTTTGGTGACGCTCTCCTGAACCATGGGGGCACGCTTTTTGCGATGGGTCGTCATGAGGATGCACTCAGTGAGCAACAGGAGGCTGTATCTCTCTTTCGCGGCCTTGCTGTTCATGGGCAGGATGAACACAGAAAGGGCCTTGCTGTTGCTCTCGCGAACCATGGGCACACACTTCTCGAGATGGGTCGCCATGAAGATGCACTCAGTGAAGGACGGGAGGCTGTATCTCTCTGTCGAAGCCTTGCTGTTCATGGGCAGGACAAGGACAGAGAACATCTTGCTAGTGCTCTCCAGAACTATGGAAGGATGCTTTCTAAGAGGGGCGATGTTGAAGATGCACTCAGTGAGGAACAGGAGGCTGTATCTCTCTTTCGCGGCCTTGCTGTTCATGGGCAGGATGAACACAAAAAGCGCCTTGGTGACGCTCTCCTGAACCATGGGCACACACTTTTCGCGATGGGTCGTCATGAAGATGCACTCAGTGAGCAACAGGAGGCTATATCTCTCTTTCGCGGCCTTGCTGTTCATGGGCAGGATGAACACAGAAAGGTCCTTGCTGTTGCTCTCGCGAACCATGGGCACACACTTCTCGAGATGGGTCGTCATGAAGATGCACTCAGTGAGGGACGGGAGGCTGTAACTCTCTGTCGCAGCCTTGCTGTTCATGGGCAGGACGAGTACAGAGAGACACTTGCTGATGCTCTCCGCAGTTACGAGTGGATGCTTTCCAAGATAGGTCACGTTGAGGCTGCACCCCGTGTGAAACAGAAGGCTGTATCTCGCTTTCGTACCCTTGGCAGGGAGAGTGAGCACCAAAAATGTACGGCCATGTAGTGGATTGAATAGAGCGGGATTGATTGTCGCGTGGTTGTCGCAATGGTGAAGCTTGCGACTTTCAGCACGTTCTAGTGAAGGAGAATGATCCTAAGCGGCTGTCATAGGATCACAAACTGGCCATGTTTCAACTCTGCGCGACTCCAGAGTAACTCGGAGTTGCCGGAGGTGGAGTTTTCTCTCAATCGAACTTCATCTGCAGTCTCAGTTAATCATAATTTTCACAGAGGCCCTCGGTATTGCACAAGTCTTAGTTCACTTACCGGCTTGAGGATACTTCATCCTTTGCTTTGAGCCTAGTACCCAGACTTTATATATGAGCTCCTGTGATTCCTGTTAGAGATCCTTGGTTCGAGCATCGACTTGGTTTTGACCTCCCGAGTGGCTCCGCCCTTGAAGCCTTGTATGTTTGAAGTCCTGACCACGATTGGCCCTGTCGCTCGGAGTCGAGTTCAACCTTCTGGCCAGACTTTATCCGCCTTGCCCTTGATCCTCTGACCGAATAGTTGGTGCCCTGTGGGCGAGAAGTGTTAGTACAGTCACAAGCCACTAATATAACCTAACGTGAGGTCGTTACCGCATGCGCACGGGAAGCCGCATCGCCAACCAAGCCTCCTGCAGTCAGAAACTGCAGCGAGCTGATCAGGTCAAGGAGGAAGGGAACGTGTTGGTTTATCACGCTAAGGGTTATGAATCAACCATCCCGCGCTACACATTTGCAATGTGTTCGTCGCCACCTGGAGCGGGACAAAGTCATCCCATTTCTTCAGGGATCGAGGATGCGGAGCCTACCTATTACAACTACTGAGCAGCAGAACACGATTCTCAAATAGGTTCCCACTCGCTCTCGCAGACTGTGACAAGGCGCGAAGCCTTCAACCGACGGGTAGATCATCCTGTGGCACGGATTTGTCGACTCGCGCTCGGTGCGACCCCTTTTGCACTCGGGACACTCCACATGGCGTGGGAAACACAGCCAAGCATTGGGAAGATCGCTGACTACAAATCGCTCAATGGGAAGGCCGACCAGATGCGGCGCTCCTGTGAAACCCTGCACGGCGCGACGGGACCAGCGCTAGGAGAGTGAGGAATACCTACTCGATCGACTCCTGGGGATGTTATAGTGCCAATTAGAGGATACCGGGCCGCATCGAATCGTCTGGATTCAGGGGTTCGCAATCCCGACGCAGGGGTTCCTGTCGATATTGGAGACGCTCAATACGCTGATAGAAAGGAAGGAGGAGCACGTCGAGCTCCGTGGGCTCAAGGCGATCTTATTGAGCAGACCTGTCACGGCGCTCTTGGTCGCAAAGGCCCTGCCTATAGCGATGAGTACTCAGCCTATTCAAGCGCAAGTCGCCAAATACAAAGAGCGGCGCTCTTGGTCGCAAAGGCCCTGCCTATAGCGATGAGTACTCAGCCTATTCAAGCGCAAGTCGCCAAATACAAAGAGCGGCGCGTCGCTCGAGGACGTCCGGTGCTAAGAGCGCAACTGGCTCGCGCAACCGGCTCGCGCATGTACGAGTGATCGACTCGCTCTTCACAGACAAATCGCGTCCTTCCTGCGTGCAGAGGAGTGGCTCAAAGTTGTTTGTGCACACGCCGGTCCGAACCTTACTGCTACCTTCGTAGCGAGCAAAATCGACTTGGGACGTGCGGCTGAATGACAGACAAGCAGCGCTCTGCTGGATAAACTGCTCTGATTGCAAAGGGATTCTCTCCGCTAGCCTCGACTGCAGTTTGACATCTCCTCCAACCAGACGGTCCAGGCGAAAGCTCACTCCCAAATTCCGTCAGTCATGTATAGTGGTCTATCATTCTCTCATTTACCGCTTGCTTCCGCCATTGTGAGAGCAATAGGGTGCATCAGTCAGAATGTTGACGTGCGAGAAAGGGTTCGGCAGGTCGGCATGCCAAAAATTGGACACTTGGAGCGTACCATGATGCCAGCGGGTGGGGCTCCGAGACGACTGTCTGATGATTTTTGTCGACACTGAGGCTGAGAGCCTATTGGAAGCGGCCAACGACCGGGATCGCCGAGGCCGAGGCCGAGACAGCTGCCAACGTAGCCTGCCAGCCACAAACTGCAGAACGATGCGACGGCAGTATTACGCACATAGAAGTCACTATTGGCTGCTAACAAACATGCCCTGCCCAGACATCCGAATGTCACCGCAGTAAATTCCCCATCCTTGGTCATGTCTGCACGCGGAACATGCTCCGAGTCGTGCAAATCTGCGCGAATTGCCTGCTGATTGGTTCCCTACGAGCGGAGCCCGCCTCAGTCACCTGGAAATGCACCATATGCACCAATTAAATGTTGTATAGAAGAATTGCGATTTTATACACCCGAAAACGCGGTGCCCCACCATCTTCGCAACATAGTCCATGAATCGAATGTTGGTCTAGCCACCGATCTAGCCTTGAGAAAGATCGAGTGGACGGGTTACAGCAGGCTTCTTGCACTGGACCGGTAATATTATTGCTCCATGTTCTCTGAGGGAAGTCAAACGGAATTTAAATCGGAGAGGAAGCCAGCACCAGCATAGTATATACTTCCTCGAGAATGAAATATCCAGTATCCCGGTGCTACAGGTGACTCGTTAGTATTCCGACCGGTCTCCTCGGACCCAAACGCATCCGAAGCCCCTCTCGGAGTTGTAGCAAGCGCGTTCGACGCATATGAGGACATTCTCCGCTTGAAACTGTTTTTGCCTTTGCGAACAAAGTAACAGCCGGGCGAGGCAAAGGGCAGAGAACCAGTCCTGGTAGTGGCTTGCACATTGGCTCTCTCAAAGGATTTCAGAACGTCTCTGCTGGCGAAGATTACTGAACACATGAGACAATTGCAGTATGAGCGGCGCACCTCTTGAGTTCTCGGGTCACATTTCAAGTGCGGCCCACATTCCATCAGCAGTTCGTTGGATGCCCCTCAACCCTACCTTTCCCTCCATCACCGTCAGTTTCCGCATGGCCCTCAAGCTCGGCAGCAGTCGTAATCCATTCCAATGTCTCAGGGTTCCCATAATCCCGTTCGCAGCCTCCTCAACCGTGCGGGTGCAAGGCTTGCTCAATGCATACGGGCCCTGCTTCGTCGAGCTGTGCACTTTGTGCAGCTTCTGCTCGCGTGACCATAATCGACGTCTTGGAGGTGATTGGCACTGGGCGCTCAATATTGATCTCGTACACGATGGCATGGGTGACATCATCCGCAGCACCTGGACTTTCTTCATCCGGAAAAGACGCTTTGCTGCGGAGGTGATTCGGATCGAACACTGGCAAGGATTACGAATACGACCTAGCAGATCCGGACCTGCCCACAGCCTGATTGCCCAGCTCATTCTCGGAGACGCAACGTGCACGGAGAAGAGGATTATTTTCGGACAAGCTAAAGGGTACCTCTCAAACCACACGAGGCAGGGGGCGTGCCCGCAACCCATGAGGTATTTTTTGTTCCATACCAAGTACAGACGCACGGACAAACCCTGACCTCCGTGTTGGTTGTGGAACTGGTAGTGGCTTGAGGAATGAATGCATTTGCGAGCTCCTCGAGCCGCTGGTTGCTGAATTTCGCATTCGTCGAGGGTAGAATCTGGGATCCTGCTGCCCTGTTGGGTTCAGTGGGGACCGATCGAGGTGTTCATGGCAGGACGGGCCGGAGGGTGGTATCGGAGAGGTGTCTGGTGAGTGGCAGAAGCAGCCCGGAGTCGTCGAGCGCGGATCGTGATTATGACCCGTTCCTAGAGGTCCTATGGGTAGAACAACTCCATAGTTCCGAGTAAGCATTGTTTCTGAAGATACTTGCGTGACGCAATAGTGGATGGAACCATTGATCGGCACCTTAAATTCACCCGAATCAAAGATTCCTACAGCGCTCTAGTCCTGCGTGCGTGGTGTGTTTAACACCTGTGTGTAGTCTGTCTGACTTGCCGACGCATCGAACGACCAGCTCTTCCGTTTGCCTTGCGCGTGGCGTCATGACGCAAAGAGAACTTCGTGTATTCCTCTCCTCGCGCGAACACACCACCGCCATCCTGGCTCGAAGTCCGGACGATTCGATTCCTGTGCCGTGCTAGAACGCCCGTCTAGACATTCCCAAGCTCCAACGCCGCCTCCGCTCGTCCGTCCACTGGAAGTATCCAGCTAGTAGCTTGGTCTCTCTAGACGTCACTACAGATATCGAACATCAACGTCTCCTTAACCGGTTGGAGGCCGCCGACATTTACCATTGGCTTCCAACTGATATCGGCCCGCTGCACGTACCCATAGCTGACAACCCCGCACGCCAGACATCCTTTTCATCGAAGCCTCTGCACGAACAGGCGTCGACGTAGAAGCCGTGTTCGACCAGGCCGCTCGGGACTTCTACGCGCGATAGCAAACTGACTCCATAACGTCCTACAATGGGGTGGCATTCATGCACGACATTATCGGGCTGTATGTGACCAAAGAAGCTTGAAGCCGAGCCAGGCATATGGCACCCATGCGGAACGGCTGTGCCTTTTCGGAACTCGGCTGGCAGCGAACACGCATTTCCGGCAGTATACCATTCGGATAACCGTATACATATATTACTATTGACTAGGCTGACAACTTCGTGAGCCGTATTCGAGATTTAAAAGGAACATTGTGTCGGCCGCCATGAACAGGTTCATTGTTGTCATTTGCTGACCATGCTATGCTGGGTCGGCATGTTGACAATGATTATAGATTTATACGTCGCATCCATATAGACCTCCAGCTCTTTCCCGATGCCTCATCCACGAAACTCGCTGCGAAACTCACTGCCTAACACCCGCTCCATCTCGGTGCTGTACCTGCGACGCTCAAATTCTCATCAACCATGTCCGATGTTGTTTCGACGACGCGTCCACAGTGGAAGTAGGCAGTCGGCGAACTGCCTGCCACTCTGGAGAAAATTCCTGCATTCTTCTTCGCTCATGGACGTGCATTTCCAATATTTCTGGACACGTGCTATGAACGTACTTACTTGTCTGCAATTCACACAGAGCCAATGTTAATATGGCCCAAAGTCATCTTTCTCCAGAAATCAGCGAATCTTTCCGTTTCCGTGACGTTGAAGGACGACATTACCAGTGATGACCAAGCCATTGTTCGCTGAATCGTTTTCAGAAACCATAGTGGGTTAATGACACGTCTTCCCAACCCCGAAACTCCGACAAGGAGGCGATCGTGAATTCAAATAACATTCACTCATTCATACCTGTGTCCGAAAACGCTCATACAATAAACGACACGTCCGGACAATTTTTTTTCTTTGTTCTTCATTTATTGAGTATTGCTCGAAAATCCGTGTTTTAATATATCCCAGCTCCGACGTTGAAGTTCACGGCTTTGATAGCTATAGAGTCGAAGTGGCGTTGTATTAGGGCATCTCCTACGAAGAGTCTTATATAAGCTTGCACGATGTGGAGTATCCATTACCAGAGATCCGTCCTACAGAAACCAAAGAAGCCACCTTAAGGCTATATGAATATTGAGTGAGCTATCGTAACCATGGAGCTACCGGGCTGTTACCGACAGGCGGCTTTCTCTCGATGGCGGTCGATTGGATGGTCGACTTGGAGTCCGGGTGTCCAGCATAACAGCGGGTGGGACTCCGAGGCAGCTGTCGTATAAGACGTCACGTGCAGAAGTATGACAATGAGGCTGGGGCGCGACCGCAGTAATGTCTCGTGCTGGCAGCCGAAAGGAGGTTATGAAAGTATGGTTCTCGCGTTATTCTTGTGTATACCACTTGTAGTCACTATTGTGAATATTATGGATTATCTGGCTGTCCGATAATGTGTCGCGCGACCTATAACTGCGAGGCTGGCCGCTGAATAAATGTACTGGGCGAAAGCGCGTATTGTCTCGCGTATACTGCTTGTAGTTGCTTGTAGTACAATTATTATAAATTATAACTGATATCCAATTGATATCCAACACTGCCGCAATGGACAGGAGTGCGCGATTTGCAACAGACGAATGTAGAAAATAATATACATAAAAAAACTAAGTTTGAGTTTATGGCTACTTGTGCAAGGTAACATATACAACCTGCAAGCAAATGTTGAGGACGCTGCTTACCAAAATCTGTACCCAGTGGCCTTCCAGGCAAGGGACGCGATGTGGTCAGCAACACCCTTGCCTGAAATAGTCATTCCTGCCAATGATACGTGTAAACCGGCCTCAATTTTGGGCAGAAGCATATCCTTCCAATGCGGCCACAAATTGACTGAGCGAGGCGGGTGGCATCGCGAATCGCTTCACCAGATATTCAGACTTGCTTTCGATGCGTTTTCGCCTTTTATTTGCGGAGTTTGAGGTGAAGCAGGACAGACATAGGCTGAGGCGATCCCCTTTCTGGCCGTGAATACTGTCTTTTCGACGGGTTTCGAATTGATTTGACACCTTATGGCTTCTGAATTGACTGCATTTGAACATGGGTTCAGTGCTCATGGCGGCGGGATGCTGAACAGGAGGACAGTTTGGGTAGAGCGGAGATTCAACTACACAAACAAACATGGCTGACGCGTCTGCATGCCCTCCCTACGTCAAATATGTTTACGTACTTGCAGTACTTATTGAACACCCAGCTAGTATATTTATCCAGCGGGTTTTCCTACCGAATGGCTCCCAGCCTCTCAGCCATACCGCGCGACAAAGAATCAGACAGCCGAAAAATCCATAATATTCACAATAGTAACTACAAGTAGTATACACAAGAATAACACGAGAACCATACTTTCATAACCTCCTTTCGGCTGCCAGACGCGATTTCAGCCAGAGCCAATGCGGTCGTGGCACGTGACGTCTTCTACGACAGCTGTCTCGGAGTTCCACCCGCTGTCCCCGGCGCGATGTCGTGGTCAATTATGTCCCCGGCGCCGCGCCTACGAGCTGCCAAGAGGCTGGAAGCGCCCGCGACTGCAATCTCGACCCTCTCTACGTGCACCACCCGCTTCTTCCCCCCGAGTATGGCCGCTGAGGCATTCGGGATAGCGTCTGGGGCAATAGGCGTTGCTGCTGCCGTATTCCAGACGGCAAAAGGAATCCGTGACATCATCCGTACCGTCAGTTCCTTTACCTCGATGCTAGCAAGGTCACGAAGCTCACTCCTCACGTGTACCAACAGGCCATGACGGAACGACAGGATATTGCCGACCTGCTTCAGGTCAACCAGGAAGAAACGAACCTTCTCGCGGACTTATACAACGAGCACAAGGAATTCCTCGATCAGAGCAAGCTGACCCAAGATTTGGAACGACTTCGAGCGTACGCACGCATTGGTCACGGCTTCGCACGCAAGCTCACCGCTGATTCCTAGCAAAATGGATGAATATTACAAATGGCTTGTTGAAGCCGACAACGGCAAGCCTCATCAAAGAACCTTTACACTAAAGGAAATATGGCAGGCAGGAGATCTCAAGCCAAAGCTCGAGGCGTGGAACAGAGATATTAGGTGTGTGGGTGAATACTGGCAAGTACGCAACGTTCCGCTACCCGAGACGACGGTTCACCGTCCAGGCAGAGACGAGCCACCGTTCGGATGTTCGCACTCCTCAAGGATACGACTTCGCAAGTGCTAGACCGGCTCGACAGCCAGGACCGAATGCAGACAAATGCAAATTTGACAATTGTGGAGACAATTCGAGCCGAGACTACAGAGGTCATCAAAGTGATCCAACACACAGCCGTCCAGACACGCGCCCGCTCGCTTTCGATACACTCCCATGTCGAGCCGGCCGGCTTCACAAGCCTAACCACGAGGGCAAGTCGTCGCCTACTAGCCTATCACATCATTGACCCGTATTGTTAGGTCGTCGTCGAGACAACCACTTCGTTCGCCACATTCTCTATCTTATCGCCGGACGCTTCACTCTCTTATGACAATATCAAGATGCGCTTGGAGGAATACTTGCAACACCTCAAATCGGACTCTCCGACGATCGAGTTCTCCACGAAGCATGGCAAGATGATCCTATGCCAGAAGCAAACAAACGAAATAGAAGAACTCCTTGGAGAAGCAGAGGAACTGCTGCAGGCCATGATTGAGGAAAAGGATATACCGACGATAGAGGCCATTCACCGGCTCCGCGATCTAGCTATAGTGCTTGATCAGCTCAAGCTCCAAGACGAGTGCCTCGTGGTTGGTAACTGCGCCATGCAGCTCGCTCAAGCACTCGGCTTGCGGGCTGTAGAGTTCCAGGAGGTGGCGGCAGAAACAATCGCTCTTATCGCCGGTTTGGATGTATACAAATTGCGGATGTGTCCCCTCTTTATCCAGGCTATCTCCATATGTGAGGCCTTTGCGATAGAGGATAGATCAGACTCTGCCAAAGTGACGCTGATTGGGGTATTAGGATATGCTGGCGTTTGCGCAGAAGATTTTCCTGCTTTGTGCGTTCAATGGCTTGACCGAGCCATAAATCTTATTGTAAACCTCCCATCAGCCATGGTGGCTGATGAACTCCATGGCTTGGTCCATCTCCACTATGGAACGTCCCTTGCAAACCTCAAAGAATACTCCAAGGCTCTTGCAGTTCAGGAACAGACAGTCACACTCTACCATTCTCTAGAGTCGAAGTATGATGGGCCTAATTACAAGCAGAAGCTTGCTGATGCTCTCCTGAATTACGGAAGGACGCTTTTCAAGATGGGTCGTCATGAAGATGCACTCAGTGAGCAACGGAAGGCTATATCTATCCATCGCGGCCTTGCTATTCATGGGCAGGATGAACACAAAGAGGGCCTTGGTGAAGTTCTCATGAACCATGGGCGCACACTTTTCAAGATGGGTCGTCATGAAGATGCACTCAGTGAGCAACGGGAGGCTGTATCTCTCTTTCGCGGCCTTGCTGTTCGTGGGCAGGATGAACACAAAAAGGGCCTTGGTGAAGTTCTCATGAACCATGGGCGCACACTTTTCAAGATGGGTCGTCATGAAGCCGCACTCAGTAAGCAACGGGAGGCTGTATCTCTCTTTCGCGGCCTTGCTGTTCATGGGCAGGATGAACACAAAAAGGGCCTCGGTGAAGCTCTCCTGAACCATGGGCACACACTTTTCGAGATGGGTCGTCATGGAGCTGCACTCAGTAAGCAACAGGAGGCTGTATCTCTCTTTCGCGGCCTTGCCGTTCATGGGCAGGATGAACACAAAAAGCGCCTTGGTGAAGCTCTCCTGAACTATGGGCGCACACTTTTCAAGATTGGTCGTCATGAAGATGCACTCAGTGAGCAACGGGAGGCTGTATCTCTCTTTCGCGGCCTTGCTGTTCATGGGCAGGATGAACACAAAAAGCGCCTTGGTCAAGTTCTCCAGAGTCATGGGCACACACTTTTCATGATGGATCGTCATGAAGATGCACTCAGTGAGGTACAGGAGGCCGTATCTCTCTTTCGCGGCCTTGCTGTTAATGGGCAGGACGAGGACAAAGAGAGACTTGCCAAAGCTCTCCACAACAACCGAAAGATACTTTCCAAGATGGGCCATGTTGAAGATGCACTCAGTGTGGAACAGGAGGCCGTATCACACTTTCGTACCCTTGCTGTTCATGGGCAGGGTGAGTGAGCACCAAAAATGTATGGCCATGTATTGGTAGTGGATCGAATAGAGAGGGATTGATTGCGGCCTGGATGTCGCAAGTGAAGCTTGCAACTTTCAGCACGTTCTAGTGAACCCAAGCGACTGTCACGGATCGCAAACTCGCCAGGTTTCAACTCTGCGCCACTCCAGAGTAACTCGGAGTTGCCGGAGGTGGAGGAGTTTCTCTTAATCGAACTTCATTTACAGTCTCAGTTAATCATAACTTTCAGAGAGGCTCTCGGTATTGCATAAGTCTCGGTTAACTTATTGGCATGAGGATACTTCATCCCTTGCTTTGAACCTAGTACTCAAACTTCATATATAAACTCCTGTAATCCCTGTTAGAGATCCTCGGTTCGAGCATCGACTTGGTTTTGACCCCCCGGGTAGCTCTGCCTGTATGCTTTAAGTCCTGACCGCGTTTATGTTGCGTCGATGATTCCTCACCCACATACGGTCAAGTGGCTCAGTGGTTAGAGCGCTGCCGCTAGACCTGGGTTCGATTCTCGGCTTGGCCATTCTTTTCTCTTTAACAGTTTAGCCCTGTCGCGAGGACTCGAGTTCATCATTCTGGCCAGGCTTTGTCTGCCTTGCCCTTTATCCCCTGACCTAATGCTGGCGCCCCGTGGGCGAACAGTGTTAGTATAGTCACAAGCCATCAATACAACCCAACGTGAGGTCGTTACCGCATGCACACGGGGGGTTCCATCGCCAAACAAACCTCCTGAAGTCAGGAACTGCAGCCAGATCAAGGAGGAAGGGAACGTGCTGGTTTATCATGCTAAAGGTTGGGAAGCAACTGTCTCACGCTACACATTTGCAATGTGTTCGTCGCCACCTAGAGCGGAACAAAATCCTCACCCCATTTCTTCAGGGATCGATGATGCGAAGCCTACCGATTACAGAAACTGAGCAGCAGAACACGTTTCTCAAATAGGTTCCACTCGCTCTCGCAGATTGTGAAAAGGCGTGAACCCTCCAACCGACGTGCAGATCATCCTGTGGCACGCGTTTGTCGACTCGCGCTTGGTGCGACCTCTTTTGCACTCAGGACACTCCACATGGCGTGTGAAACACAGCCGGGCATTGGGAAGATCGCCAACCACAAATCGCTCAATGGGAAGCCCGACCTGATACAGCTCTCCTGTGAAGCCCGCACGGCACGACAGGACCAGCGCTAGGAGAGTGGGAAGCACCTACTCAATCGCCTCCTGTGGATATTGTAGTGCCAATTAGAGGACACCGGGCCGCATCGAATCGTCTGGGTTCAGGAGTACCGAATCCCGACGCAGGGGTTCCTGTCGATATTGGAGACGCTCAATATGCTGATATAAAGGAAGGAGGAGAACGTCGAGTGCCTTGGGCTCAATGTGACCTTGTTGAACAGACCAGCTGAGGCTGTCACGGCCCTCAAGGCCTTGCAAATAACGACGAGTACCGACCCATATATACTCGGCCTATTCAAGCTCGAGTCGCCAAAGAAAAAGTTGTGCTGGTGCACGAGCTCCTTGACCCTCCGGATGCGATTGAGGTCGTCCGCTGTGTATGGTCGCCCCAGACACTGTTCTGCCCGCGAATCCGATCCACCTTGACGAAGCATCCCGGCGCGAGCTCGGCAAACTAGGACACGTCGGTGTGGTGGTGTTATATTGGGAGGTAAACTTGACAAAGAGCGGCGGGTCGCTCGCTCGAGGTCCTCCGCTGCGAAGAGCGCAACCGCCTCACGCATGTACGAGTAATCTACTCGCTCTTTATCGACGAATCGCGTCTGACAGAATAATCTGGTGTTCCGAGGGTGTTGATGCGAATAGCATCTGAGGAGCTGGGGTCAATCCTTGTTGAGGCAAAAGGACACAGCAAGTAAACGTCATCTAAACGTCATCTAGACAAGGTGAAGCAGTTCCAGCACTGTAGGGGAGGATCAGGAGACATTCAAGATGTCCTAAGAGGCCCATAAATATTTTATCAGGCCCAGATGAGTGGAGCATTCATCAAGCCATTGTTCGCTAAATCGTTTTCAGCAACCATAGTGGATTAATGGCACGGCTTCCCAACCCCGAATCTCCAACAGGGAGGCGATCGTGAACTCAAATAACATCCATTCACACAACGGGTGGAAGTGACTATTCCAGGGGTAAATAAATTGGGAATAGTCTGAGAAAAGACCGTCTGCAATGTGGGATATACATATGATAATCCATGGTTTTTCCACTACTATGGATGGCCTATATATGGCAGATACTCGGACTCTACAATGACTATTCCTTAGTTACTCCACTGTATAATAGTGCGACAATACAGGCATTTTCGGCAACTATTCAGCAAGCTATTCAATGAATAATCCATGGGTATCATCACGTCCTATTGTTGAGCTATTCAGGGTATATTCCAAAATTCGACCTCACCCTTTCATGTTAAACTCCCGTGTGATCCTTTGCAAAATCCAGCGTGTTTCCCCAGCTATTTATATAATATTCACGTGTTTATACAGCCCTATTCCTGACATTTTCCCATTGTTATTCCAAGCGCCCGCCACAACCTATTCCACACAGGACAATTGATTGGCTACTTACCACCTATTCCGCACTTTTTCCACCACAAAGAAACAACCCAGGAATTCCCCAACCTCTGTTGTCCAGACAACCCTATGTATGACCTCAACCCCGTCCTGGGTCTTCCTTCTACAGTGTATTTAGTTCATAATGTGATACTGATTATTCTGAACTAAATTCAGTGTAGAAGGAAGACCCAGGGCAGGGTTGAGGTCATACATAGGGGTTGTCTGGACAACAAAGGTTGGGGAATTCCTGGGTTGTTTCTTTGTGGTGGAAAGCCATGATTGAGGAAAAGGATGTACCGACGATAGAGGCCATTCACCGGCTCCGCGATCTAGCTATAGTGCTTGATCAGCTCAAGCTCCAAGACGAGTGCCTCGTGGTTGGTAATTGCGCCATGCAGCTCGCTCAAGCACTCGGCTTGCGGGCTGTAGAGTTCCAGAAGGTGGCGACACAGACAATCTCTCTGATCGCCCGTTTGGATGCATACAAATCGCGGATGTGTCCCCTCTTTATCCAGGCTATCTCCATATGTGAGATCTTTGCGATAGAGGATGGATCGGACTCTGCTAAAGTGACGCTGGTTGAGGTATTGGGATATGCTGGTGCTTACCCACAAATTCATCCTGCTCTGTGTGCCCAATGGTTTGAGCGCGCCATAGATCTTATTGTAAACCTCCCATCAGCCATGGTACATGATGAACTCCGTGGCGTGGTCTATATCAACTATGGAATATCCCTTGCAATCCTCAAAGAATACTCCAAGGCACTTGCAGCCCAGGAACATGCAGTGACATTCTACCGTTCTCTAGAGTCGAAGTATGATGTACCTCATTACAAGCGGCATCTTGCTACTGCTCTCAGGGTCCGCGCATGGACTCTCGCCGACATGGGTCGTTATGAAGATGCACTCAGTGAAGGACGGGAGATTGTATCTCTCTTTCGTGGCCTTGCTGTTCATGGCCAGGATGAACACAAAAATGGCCTTGGTGAAGCTCTCCTGAACTACGGGCGCGCACTTTTGCGGGTGGGTCGTCATGAAGATGCACTCAGTAAGGGACAGGAGGCTGTATCTCTCTTTCGCGGCCTTAGTGTTCATGGGCAGGATGAAAGCGAAAACGGGGGCCGAGGTGAAGCTCTCCTGAACCATGGGCGCGCACTTTTCGAGATGGGTCGTCATGAAGATGCACTCAGTAAGGAACAGGAGGCTGTATCTCTCTTTCGCGGCCTTGCCGTTCATGGCCAGGATGAACACAAAAATGGCCTTGGTGAAGCTCTGATGAACCATGGGCACGCACTTTTCGAGATGGGTCGTCATGAAGATGCACTCGGTGTAGAACAGGAGGCTGTATCTCTCTTTCGCAGCCTCGCTGTTCATGGGCGGGATGGACCCAAACAGAACCTGGCTCTTGCTCTCCTGAATCATGGGTGCACACTTTTCAAGATGGGTCGTTATGACGATGCACTTAGTGAGGAACAGGAGGTCGTATCTCTCTTTCGCGGCCTTGCTGTTCATGGGTAGGATGAACACAAAAAGGACCTTGGTGAAGCTCTCCTGAACTATAGGCGCACGCTTTTCGAGGTGGGTCGTCATGAAGACGCACTCAGTGTAGAACAGGAGGTTGTATCTCTCTTTCGCGGCCTCGCTGTTCATGGGCAGGATGGACCCAAACAGAAACTGGCTGTTGCTCTCCTGAACCATGGGTGCACACTTTTCAAGATGGGTCGTTATGACGACGCACTCAGTGAGGAACAGGAGGCTGTATCTCTCTTTCGCGGCCTTGCTGTTCATGGGCAGGATGAACACAAAAAGGACCTTGGTGAAGCTCTCCTGAACCATGGGGGCACGCTTTTCGAGATGGGTCGTCATGAAGATGCACTCAGTGAGCAACAGGAAGCTGTATCTCTCTTTCGCGGCCTTGCTGTTCCTGGGCAGGACGAGGACAAAGAGCGACTTGCTAGGGCTCTCCAGGACTACGAAATGACGCTTTCCAAGATGGGGCATGTTGAAGATGCACTCAGTGTGGAACAGGAGGCCGTATCTCTCTTTCGTACCCTTGCTGTTCATGGGCTGGGTGAGTGAGCACCAAAAATGTAGGGCCATGTATTGGTAGTGGATTGAATGGAGAGGGATTGATTGCGGCGTGGTTGTCACAATGGTGAAGCTTGCAACTTTCAGCACGTTCTAGTGAAGGAGAATGATCCCAAGTGGCTGTCAACAGGACCGCAAACCGGCCATGTTTCAACTCTGGGCCACTCCAGAGTATCTCGGAGTTGCTGGAGGTGAGGAATTTTCTCTCAATCAAATTTCATTTACAGTCAGTTCATTATAATTTTCAGAGAGGCCCTCGGTATTGCCTAGGCCTCGGTTCACTTACGGGCTTGAGGATCCTTGCTTTGAACCTAGTACCCAGACTTCATATATAGACTCCTGTAATTCCTGTTAGAGAACCTCCGTTCGAGCATCGACTTGGTCTTGACCTCCCGGGTGGCTCCGCCCTTGAAGCCTCGTATGCTTGAAGTCCTGATCACGTTTAGCCCTGTCGCAAGGAGTCGAGTTCAGCCTTCTGGCCAGACTTTGCCCGCCTTGCCCTTCATCCGCTGACCTAATAGTTGGTGCCCCGTGGGCGAACACTGTTGGTAAAGTCACAAGCCACCAATAAACCTAACGTGAGGTCGTTACCGCATGCACACGGGTAGCTCTATCGCCAAACAAGCCTCCTGAAGTCAGGAACTACAGCGAGCTATCAGGTCAAGGGAGAAGGGAACGTGCTGGTTGACCATGCTAAAGGTTAGGAAGCAACCATCTCACGCTACACATTTGCAATGTGTTCGTCGCCACCTGGAGCGGAACAAAATCCTCACCCCATTTCTTCAGGGATCGATGATGCGGAGCCTACCTATTACAGGAAATGAGCAGCAGAACACGTTTCTCAAATAGGTTCCCACTCGCTCTTGCAGACCGTGAAAAGGCGCGAACCCTCCAACCAACGTGCAGATCATCCTGTGGCACGTGGTTGTCGACTCGCGCTTGGTGCGACCTCTGTTGCACTCAGGATACTCCATATGGCGTGGGAAACACTGCCAAGTATGGGAAGATCGCCGAGTACAAATCACTCAATGGGAAGGCCGGAGATGCAGCTCTCCTGTGAAGCCCTGCAGGGCGTAAGTGTCGCTGTCGCTGCGTGAGTCAGGTCTCGTGTATTATCCCGTTTGTTGCACAACCACAACGTGAAACTCGCTGGCATAGGCTCTAGGAGTGATGCTATGGGTAATGTATGCTATAACGGCGCGGAAGGCAACCGTTATGGCGAAAGAGGGGTCCAGATATCACGTCACAGCGTCTCATAAATCAAGTCCATTGTTTTATTTGTGAAAGAGTGGCATTCAACGTAGTTCGTTCGTGGTCCGTGTAATTGGATAAGGCCAAACGCAACAAAGACCCTTGATCTTGAACCGAACCGCTACCGCAGCACTCGACCACGCTGTAACAATATCAACGTTGACTTATCCGTACTCTGCAGCGACGCATACTGTGGAATATTCTGTCCAATATGTCAACCCTCGCATGGTCAGTACGCCATCCACACCGCTCAACGGTGGCTGTCTCATCTGACTGCCTCCAGTATACTCTCCGGACATGCTAACATGACATGACAGGGACTACGTGCTGAAATTCGTAATCATTGGTGACGCCTCAGTCGGTAAATCTTCGTTGTTGGTTCGACTTACCGACCAACGCTTCTTGACCAACCCGGATGCCACTGTTAGTACACTATCGACCATCCGTACGCACCTTACGGCCTGTTGGATGTCCTGGTTCCTGGGAAAGGCGAGCTGACGACGCTCGGTTTCTTGATAGCTCGGTGTGGAGTTTGGAAGCAAGTTGATATACATCCCAGACGAAGACAAGACCGTCAAACTACAATGTGCGTGTCCGATCTCCACCTCAACTGTAGCCGTGGGCCGGTCGTTGTTCTCATGTAGATATCCTGTCTGACTGTATTGGCGATACTCTAGGCTGGGATACAGCAGGAACGGAGCACTTCCGCTCGATCACTCGATCCTACTATCGAGGAGCAGCTGGCGCGCTCATCGTTTACGACGTCACTTCACGCGCGTCCTTCCTGCATGCAGAAGAATGGCTCAAGGATGTTCGTGCACACGCCGATCCGAACCTTACAGCTATCCTCGTAGCCAACAAAATCGACTTGGTTCCCGAAGAAGAGGAGAGTGCGGCCGGGGAGACTGAACCACGCGCAAGTACAGACAGTAGGGGGACAACGGGGCGCAAGCCGAAAGGGAAGAGGAGAGAAGTGCCACGGGAGGAAGCGGAGCGGTGGGCCAAAGAGCAGGGTACGTCAAGCCCACAAAATTCGACGCGGCCCTTCACCCATAGCTGACAACCCCGCGCGCCAGACATCCTTTTCATCGAAGCCTCTGCACGAACAGGCGTCAACGTAGAAGCTGCGTTCGACCAGGCTGCCCGGGACATTCTACGAAAGATCCAACGAGGCGTGTTCGATAAGGGTCCCTCACCAGGGGTCAAGACTGGGAAACCCAACCCGAATACAATGCAGATGGAAGGTACACAGACAAATTCGGGTTGCTGCTAATCAGTATTTTGGTTCTGGCAGATTCGCGGGCGGGCTCGCATTGGTGCCTTATTTTCCCATTTACTCTATATACCCTCAAGGGGTGGCTTATTCTTTGTTGCTTCCTACACCAGTCGAGCATTCTGCTTTACGTATCCATATGGGAAGATCCAAAGCACCAGTTGTATGTAGTCTATGGTATGTACTAGGAACAAATGGACGGATTCCCCCTCTCCTACATATCGAGAAACAAGTATCCAAACGGGTACCAAAAATTATTAGTGGAGTGCGCCTCAAAGCTTCAGTCCGTCGAGGATCCTTTTCTCCTTTACTAAAACACTCGTCTGGGTACGGTGCACACCAGCAGACCAGTTACTCAATATCATCATCTCCCTGTTCCCTCGTCAAGCCCAATCCGCTCGCGCTCGCGCTGGGAGTAACACTCGGTCTTCTGACATTAGCATGGTCCCTCAGGCCCATCCCGAACCCGAATCCACCACCAACACCGGACATGGGCCCTTGCCGCTGTCCCATTCCAACCACACCCATCCCGCTAATCCAACCTGCTGCTGCGGGGACCCTCGGCGCACCCACGGCAGGCATCGAGATCCTCAGACCCAAGCTTTCGAACGGGCTCGCCAGCGACGAGGGTGTTGCGGAGTGCAGAGATGCCAGCGAGGGAGAGCGCGGGAGAGCGCCGCGAGCGGCGGTCATGAGCGATCCGAACCCTTGCGGTGAAGGCATAGATTTAGAAGGTGGGATGGAGGCAGGGTTGGCAAGCGAGAGGTTTGACGTCCATCCTCCCCAATTTCCTCCAATTGGGTGGCCAGAGGTCGCCTCCGTCAGCTCGCCATCCACTGCGCTTTCGGTGCCGTCGATCATCTGCGCGTGTAATGTTCGCTTGATGATAGATATGTCATGTTCAAGGTCGTCCAGTTTACGTTCGAAAGTGGACTTCGCTTTGACGACGGAGCCAGCACTTCCATCTATGAATTCGTCCATCTCTTGGAGGAGCTTCTCATCCAACGGTGAAGCGGCTGATGAAAGGGACATGAGCGCCTCATAGCCATTCGCAATCCTAGCCTCGTCTGCCACCACTATTTCCAGTTCGACCCTCGCGTCCTCACAGAAATCGTCCAAACGTTGTACAGCTGTGTTTAGCACGACTACTTCTTTTCGAATATTGTCTGAGTGTGGTGCATTCGAGGAAGTCCCGAGAGTGGGTGATGAAGGGCGGCTTCCTGTCAACCAAGTGGAAAGGCGTCGAGCGTGAGAGGGTTTAACATGGTCAATCGGGGATGGATAAGGCCTAGATGTTCGTAGTTCGGCTTTCAGACCGTCCAGAGCACGGTGACAATCCCTGAATACTCTCTGGAGAGTGTCGTATCGAGACTTTATCGATTCCAGCGAATTAAGGCGACTCTGAATATGTTCGGGAACAGAGTCGACGTGATCTTGTGATGTGCTACCCACTGGAATGCTACCCACTTGTGCAACTGGAATGGCAACAGGGGCAGATTCTTCGGTCGGTTGAGGTTCTGGTGGTAGGACTTCTACAACCACCGACCCGGAAGGTATGCTATCTTCGACAGGAGGGGCTGGCGATGGAGGTGCCGAATCGGATTCCTTTCGAGTTTCCGCCTGTGAACTGCCACTAGTGACATCTGTTTTCTCCGGCTCAGGCGGCGATGAGGTATCAATCTTCAAAAGTGCATTCTGAGCACCTTCCAGAGCGAATTGAGGTTGCGGTTCAGGTACTTGCTCATTCACTCTTGCCATGAGCTGCTTTTCTAATTGAAGTTTGCGCAATGTTTCTTGGCCAAGTCGTGCGAGAATATCCTGAACCTCCAAGACCGCCATACCGATCCGCAAACTCCCACCGCTAGAATTCGCCTGTGGCTGCCTTGTGGAGACCGCATCAATTCTCTCCACCAATGTTTCGGCTTGAACAAGCGCGTCCTCCAGTAGTCTGGGGGCTTCTGAGTGAACCGTGGTTTCTGAGAGCATTGAGCTTCGTTCCCTAAATTTTCGAACCCACCCCGCTAATAACTCTTTCAGTCGTTCCTCCCGTTCAAGCATCGCGAGTCGAAGGCCCACTTCCCTTCGCCTTCCGAAACCTTCTTTTGCAATCTCTCCAGCTAGTTCATCCAGTGCTCCTCGTAGTCGATCGACCTCGAGTGCTTCCCGCTCTCTACCATCAGCTTCGACGCTGAGCATAGTCTCGAAAGTGGAAACCGTGGCGGCGTGGCGACTCTTGAGTGACCGCATCGCGTCTTGCAGCAAGTTGGTAGTATTTTGTGAGAAGGCCATGTACCGTTCCACCATCTGAGCGGCTCCGCGATCATTGTTCGTCAATTCCTCCACTTCGATCAATGCCTTAGCCTTCTCTACGCGATCTTGCTCCGCCGAACGATTCACAGACTCGAGATTACCTTGGCAGGTCGCCAGGGTAGCCTGTAGGTTATGGATTTCCGTACGAAGTTGAGTGGTCTCATCGTGGGACTCTGTAAGCAGTCGCTGAAGGCCTTGCAGTCCTTCTGCCAAAGTATCGATCGGCTTTGATGGTATAATACCGTTGGGAGAGCTGGAGACAGAGGAAACGAGAGTGTCGACAAGCGAAGTCTCACTCGCAGCCTGATGACTTGGCGGAGGTTTTACAGCCGTTGATGCTCGACCTTCTAACGAGCGAACAAGCTCTGCGTACTCGCTCACACAGAGCTCCATCAGTCGCCTTTCTTCCTCCTTGCTTTTGAGCTGTAGTTCAAGTTCCTGAATTCGTTGCAAGGCTTCTTCTTCCCTGGGGCGGCTTTTAGACTGGAAGTTCACTTTTATGGAGACGTTTCACAGACCTTGCCCTCCAGTCTGCGGCTAGTTTGTACGCTTCTTCCACTTGATACGTTGCCGTCCTCGATGCAGCGAGAGCATGCGCCAGGTCTGTGCTCCGTTTGAGGAGCGTTTGTTCAGTTAATGTGAGATTATGTGATAGTCTCCTTAACGAAAGAGTCAATTGCTGGACCTGTTGGCCTGGGTGTCAGTCCTTGAAGCCTCGTCATGAAAATCAAGGGATACAAGACGTCATTCGCAAGACTAGGATCATGTGATCCATTGATTTCCCGAAAGAAAAAAGCGTTGGTTGCCTGTGGATTTCGAGCCACCAAAGCTCGGACTCATGGACTTTTGATGTTCCTCTCTTTGGGAGGAACATTACTTATCATCAAGGCTTCAATTAGAACGCCCGAGTACAGCCTGGCAGGCGACTCGCGTCCCCCCATTGTCCTGGAGTCCTTACAGCTGACAAGCGGAGTGCTTTCGCTGGAGAGCTACCCTTTGGGACACTGAAGGTATTCCTGCCACAATACCTAAAAATATATACTCACCTGGACGGTGGCTGGATGGGGCTCTATATGCTCCGCAGTCCCTGTCGCCCGCAGCTCCTGAACTTCATCGCGTAGCGCCGCATTGACCTGTTTGAGAGCCTTATTCTCTCGATATAAGTTTGCTAATTCGAGTGCTTGCCGCTGTGTATTAATGGACGAAGTGTGGGTGGCGTGCTACTTGAGAACCGCGCCCGCCGTGAGTTACACGTTAGGGAATAAAACGCGAAATACGCTTCCATGTACCTGATAGTGCTCCAGCGACGCCTTGAGACTGCTCAGTTCGAGCAAAAGCGGATGTGGTGGGGGACCGTTTGACATGGTCGAAACCAAGGTGTTACCCGCTCGTCGTGAGGAGTTGAACATGTTGCTTTCGTTCAGACGCGAACCAAAAGCAGAGGACCCCTCGAATGCGAATCCTCTTTGGCAGGAACTCCTCCCTGGTCCATCGCTGGTGGTCTGCAACGTGGACTGGACCTTATTCTATCATCTCAATTGGACGCTCCGTCTCGCTAGATTTTATTATTTAAACAGATTCCATTACTTAATCCGGTGTTCGCTATTGGATAGTTGGTACAATAAGCATTATACCGGTCGGTACGCTATGACCCATCAACCCAACCTTTCTTGCTATGCTAGTATTCGGACGTTTAGAAAATGAGAACGTCCTGGAGTCGGTCCTTTACAACTCACTCCTTTCTGTAGAATACATCGGTGAAAAGCTATGATAGCGAACAACAACGCAGCAGAAGTTCGCTAGCGGTCACCAATTAGGTATGGTGAGGCACCTTTCGACATACAAAGCACTCGCTGAGGTCGGGTTCGTATTGGTAAATTTCAAGAGATGCGGTATTGCAAAGCACAAGACACTCAGCGGCAACTGTATCCGATTCTGAGGCTCGTCCAAGCGTTTGTTGAGAAATCGTCATACCGTGGATTGTGTGTGCAAGCCCTAGAGTATTCGAATCTGAAGGCCAGTGCGCGTCATGGTGCTTCTCTCAAACGCGGACAGATCTTTGGCGTGTTCACCGGATTTCACAAATCTCCATCCATAACTATGAAGTGCTACGCTGAGTTCCCTTTCAAATCTCCCAGGCTGAATCTTTGTCAGGCGGTCGTAGATCCAAACAGCTTCCTGGGTGGTCGCAACAGCGTCTGCGTGATGATTGAGTCTGCCAAGGGTGAACAGATGTATGTAGAGCATATTGGCGAGATTGACTAGTCGTTGCGTGGAAGCTGGGGTAGCGAGTCGACGATATACGCTCAGCGCTTCATCTTTGGTGGCGAGTGCATCGGGATACCGGTTGAGGTCATGGAGTGTAATGCCGTGAGTCTGAAGTGCTCGGGCGAGATTAATTTCATATTCCATAGAGCCGTTGGAGCACGAAACGTGAGCCAGAGCGACTGCTCCTCCGTGGAGACGCAGGGTCTCTGTGTAGTGGTTGAGATAAGACATTGTAGTCCCTTAGTTAACGAGGAAGCGGGAAAGTCCGCAATGATATTTGGCCGGGTCACGCGAGGTGAGTGATGGTGGAGTGCCAACGCTTCCCCTACGACTATGGCGGCGGTTGCATGGTTGGCACTATTGTGAAGAGATTCCCTATAGCCGAGAAGGATTCGGGGACACAATTCCATGTGGACACCGTCGTTCCTCGGCCAATCCGCACTGCTCGACCGAGCCACTGAACGGCTGACTCGGGAATTTCTTTGGTGACACGAGCGAAGCTGCACTTGTTGTTGAATGCGCGAAGAGGTTCCAACGGAGTGGACGTGGGGTCGTCATCATTGATAATTTCTTCTCCAATCAGCAATGCTGTGCGAAATGAGTGCGGGCACAGGATAAAAGCCCGATAGCTACAAGAGTATTGGCGTGATCTGCGCGAAACTCCTCCGAGCGTAAGGTGCGGGCTTGGGCAAACGAAGTGCGCAATTTCCCACAAGTCGGCACTCCTCCAGCTTGAGCTTATCCAAGGACCACACAAGGTCGCAGAGCTGCTGAATAGCGACAATAGTTGGCTCCTCTTCCGACTTGATTATTTTCCTAAGTAGGGCGCTTCGGCATCTCGTAAGAGTGGGTCACGTTCTACACTTGATTTTGACAGACAATTCTCCTTTCTGTGTCTGTGAGGAATTCAATGGTCGGAGAATCCGATTCGAGTTGTTCTCGGTGGTCGTTCAATGATGTTTTGATATGCTCCCATTGGAGGGTTATGTCTGCCGACAAGACAGAAACGAGACTGTAGAAGAGGAAGTCGTCACGAGAACCTTCTAGCGAGTTAGATCATCAGAGATTCAGGAGTACGCATCTGAGCTACCTTGGAGGGCTGCCCGTTTAAAGCTCCTGGTCCGACTTGGGAGCAATGTCAGCCCAAGGGCTTGATTTCTCAGTTTACTCCCTTGCATCACTTTGATGACTTCGGTAGCCTCAGGCCTTATGGTCTCGACCACCGTTAAATTTCCATTCGCGAGTGCCAGGGCTTGGATGGCGAGTCGGTCGAGTATACATGTGCTCTCTCGGCCAATAAGTGAGAGCGCATGGATGTTGACATGATCCTATTGGGTACCGTCGAGTCATAAATATCCAAATAGGAAGCCCCAGTACTTACTTGCCAACGAGCGCAATGCGTCCAGTAAGACCTTCAAGGTCTTCATTGAGATTCATACTTCTCCAAATTGCGACGCAAAAGCTTCGCCTCTGTCCTCCTGAATCTCCAGGAGGCGATCATAGAGCGCCCGACTTTTAGTGGGTGGAGTGTCATCACAAGAAATTAAGAGGTGGGGTAGCATTCACTGGCGAAAATTGTCGACATGTCTGGTAAGCGCTTGCTGGTCAAGCACATCTTTATTGGTGTTGTAAAGACCTCCGTTTCTTAGGGTGCCTGCGGGATGGGTACAATTACTGAGTCCGCGTGTTGAAGCCCACGACAGAGCAGGACCTACGAGCTTGAGCTGACCCCTCAACCTCTTCGCGACTTGGAACAAGGGCACAGCGAGCCCTACCACCCCACCCAAATGGGCCGGTCATGGACGTCAACGGCATGGCCTCCTGAAGGCGAGAGGTGAACGAATAAGGCGTTAACTGGTGGAGAGGAGGATGAGAGGGCTTTTCTGCGTGACTAATAGATCACGCTACGCCCGAGCTTTGCGCATACTATTGGCGTTAGCCCGACCCCGCTTCCGGTGCCCCCACTGATCAGCAAGGGGTGGTCCCGAGTCGACATTCAAATACTAACCCAGAACCCCCGGCACAGTTTTAATGGTCCAACAGCTGAACGGGGACCAGAAAACGAAAGGTTGTAACAGTGCATTGTAGAGCTGTACATCCTACATTGGATAACAAAATTGCACCTATCCTTGAAGGTCATTCAATGATTATCCGAATTTCACTATGCATGCCTCATTGTGGGCAGGTCCAAGTTCCAACTTGGACCACGACCATGTCAGACCCAAATGCAGCAGCGACGGCAGCGGCGGCGGCGGCAGCGACAACGGCAAGTGCTCAACAGAATCAAGGAGTGGCAGGACGTCCAAAGTTGCCTACTATCGAGAAGGCCCGAATGAAGCAGATGCTCGACGAGCCGGAGGTACAACAGGAACTCTCCAAGCTCGTCGGCGGCAACGCTTCATCCTTGCAAGCTATCGTTGGTATCCTCAAGGCGATGGCAAGTAGTTCCGACATCAATTCAGACCCACAAATGCTCGAGCTGCTCAAAAACCCCCATCAAGTAGGTCTTGCTCCCGCCTCCGCTAGTAGGGATGCAAGGTAGCCTGTGAAGCTGTTCGGATAAGCTGAAGGCGCTCTCTTTCCATTCAATATACAGTTCAGCCCCTTCTCTCGGTGGGATGATTGTGGAGGTCAGGGGTTTCCAGGACTGGCACTGGGCTCGTCCCACTCCATGTTTCAAAAGGAGGTTTTCACTTAGATATCCTCTTTGAAGCAGCCTTTTAGTGATTTGATATTGGCTTGCGTCCACGCCATCACTGAATTCACCTTGTATTCCCGTTGAACGGAGAGACGCTTCCCCATTCGATTCGTATGAGAGGGTCTGTTTCCCGGGAAGCTGTCTATGGTTGGCGGCCATGGTCCCTCCTTATCTGTTTTTCCTCACCCTTGTGGCGGTCCTGTGACGGGAAGTCGTCACAAGTACCATATGGATGTTTGGCTCACACCTTGCATCTTAGCACTTTCCTCTTCCACACCAATTTGCGGGTGATTCGCTGATTTTCATAGCAGGGATTCCGGAACAAAATAGGTGAAGCCCTGGAACTACTCAAGGAGATATATTTCATGCGCGAACCACGCAATGCTGGGGCAAGTGGTCCGAATGGCGCCCCCGCCGTGCCCTCTGCCCCTCTGGTACCCGTTCCTGCCCCTACTCCTGAACAGTTGCGAGGGAAGGGCGATGCTCTCGGTGGTACAGAGAATCAGAACTACCAGTCTATCCACGATGGCGCCTTTAAAGAGTACAATCCCATTCCGTGGCCTGGAGTCGGGAGCGGACCACGACCGACCCTGTCCGGGGGGTTATTCAATGGGTATATTGATGGTAAGTGCATCACAACGAGATTCGGATATTGCTTGCATGAATCTATTCTAACTCGAAATGGCTAGGCACACCAGCTTCTCTTGCGAGACCACCTCAGGATAGTTCGATCTTCATCCCTGATGTACGGCATAGTAGTCTGCGGAAGACACCCGGCCAAGACGCCGTTCGCAAGAGGATACAGGAGCTTGCGACCACTATCGACCCAGGTGTGAAGGTCGATTCTGAAGCCGAAACTGTGAGGGCCTTCCACTCCCGTTCTTATGTCGCGACTTAAAAAAATTGTACTTCCACAGCTCCTTCTCGAGATTGCCGATGAATTTATCGAGTCTGTGACCAACTTCGCGTGCCGACTGGCGAAGCACCGCGGGAGCGAATCGCTCGAAATCAAAGATCTCCAGCTACACCTTGAGATGAACCATAACATTCGAATACCCGGCTTTTCTAACGAGCCACCTATACCGCAGGGCAATATTGCGATTGCCACTGGTGCTGCGTCGACAAGTACTGGTGCCGGTGGTAGCGGTGGAGGAGCCCCTGCAGGGGGGAACAGGAAGGCTGATGCTTCAACGGCGGGTGCTTCAGGTGCCGGTGGCGGAGGTGGACCGAAACGGAGTGCGAGATTAGCGGCTGTCCAGCAGGCCAAGAGGGAGAGCAGATTGCTCTGAGCTTGGATCAAGTACGCGATGTTACGAGTCTTGATGCAGTCCTGAGCTGAGGCTTTGAGATTAGACGTTTATGCTGTTGACCGCGTGTATCCTAGCTGCTATTTCGCTGTGTGACTTGTAATTCTATTTCCTATCATCTGCACCGCAGGATTGATCTCAAAGTACAAGCTCACTCGAGTGTCCTATGCTCTGGAAGACGAGCCAGGCTCCTCGACGTCTGATGCCATTTTGGACCTCGCCTCGCCTGGATAGTCTGAGAAGGATCACACGCGTCGTGGTCCACGCGTCAGCTATCAACCTGAGATATTCCACGAACAGGCCTTCCTTTTTCGCCACCCACCACACCCCCACGGTACGCGAACCAGCCTCCTCCCCATCCCCAAAGTTTGCGGCCACGGCTTCTGCGAGCAAACAACTTACCTTCCCCACTGCCCGTGCAAAAGAATACCATGATGAGCGTTAACGGTATCAAGAAGGAGAAGGTTGTCATCATTGGTTCTGGTAATTGGTACGTAGGTTTTCGGATCTGGGGTTCTTGCAGAAGGAACTGCCTGTGACACAAGCAAGCCTGTCCTGACGCGTCTTTCTTTATCTAGGGGTTCTGCAATTGCACGTATAGCTGGTAAATACCTTCTTTTCTGCTGTCCGCCCTCCAAAGAACCAGCAGTTTTGACGCATGCTTCCGCGGCAATAAAGCGCGCAACGCGAAGGAGAACTCGGGTCAGTTTGTAAGTATACTTACCTCGTACATAATTCTCTCATTATCGAAGATAAAAACGCGGCGCCTGATCGCGATTTACACGAGGCTTTTGTGGACTGGGCCTATAGCCCACATCGGCCAGTCTCTTCCCAGCGTGGAACCAAGGCATTATTCAGTCGCGTGCCCTCTTCCCGGTGTTACTCGGATCGACAGAGCCCAGAGCATTCCACTCGCCTGCGCTTTCCATTCGTCCGTTATCATATCCTAACGCCGCGGCTGACAGGACCAAAAAATTACGATGTGGGTCTTTGAAGAACAAGTGAACGGGAAACCCCTCAGCCAGATTATCAACCAAACTCACGTCAATGTGAAATACCTCCCCGGTATCGACCTTGGAGAGAATGTTTACGCTGAGCCAGACCTTTGCGCTGCATTGAGGGATGCCACTGCTCTAGTTGTCGTGCTTCCTCACCAGTTCTTGCGCAAGACGCTGGAGCAGGTGAAGAACGCTTTGGGAAGCAGACGAGAAGGAATCCGAGCGGTCACGTTAATCAAAGGTGTCGACGTACAGGGAACCAACATCCAAAGCTTCGCAAATGTTATTCAGAACGAACTGGATGTGCCGTGCTCAGCTCTTAGTGGAGCGAATATTGCCAACGAAGGTATGTCCGATCCTGTACTTTAATTTTGAACCCGACTGATCGTATTCTTGCATTCCCTACGTATACCCGCCCCCTCTTGCAACAGTTGCGCGTGACTACTTCTCGGAATCAACCCTGGGTGTCCCTGCCCCTACCCAATTCGAAGGGGATGTCGAATCTTTGCCTGACGCAGTTCTATGGAAGACACTTTTCCACACTAAGCACTTCCAAATCAGTGTCGTACCAGATGTAGAAGGCGTAAGCTTGTGTGGTGCTTTGAAAAGTCCGTCCCTCACTGGCTTCTTACGGCAACAAGTATCTCATTCCTCTCACTATTTGATATGATAGATATCGTGGCGGTAGCAGCGGGCTTCATTGATGGTCTTGGTTGGGGATCCAACACAAAAGGTTCGTCCCATCGGTCTGGTACCCACTTTGGTGGCAGTATCTGAGATTTGGGTCTCTTTCAGCTGCTGTAATGCGCATTGGAATGGAAGAAGTGAAAGACTTTTGCCTCGAGTATTTCCCCTCGACACTGGAACGTACCTTTCTCGAAGAATCTTGCGGTATCGCGGATATCATCACATCTTGTGTGTTAAACCACTTGACTTATCCCTTATCTGTTCCCCTTCAGACTCCTTCCTGTCGTCCACCCCAACGCTATCTTTCAATATCGCTCTAACCTTCCTTGTTTAGGTCTTGGTGGACGCAATCGCCAAATAGCGGAAGAAATGGTCAAGACTGGGAAGCCATTCCAGGAGCTGGAAGAGTCGATGCTGCAAGGACAAAAACTCCAAGGCCCACAAACCGCGGACCAAGTGCACAGGTTCTTAGAGGCAAGGGGCACGAAGAGGGCATCTAAAAACGGGACGAAGGGCTATCCACTGTTTGAGGCTGTTTGGAAAGTGTGCTATGAGGTAGGTACAATTTCTCGAGATGTCTCTGGCACCTAATCAAGGTTCTTTATAGGGATTGCCACCTGCCGAGCTTGTGGAACTGCTATAACCTTCGGCTATAGACGATCGAAATACCTTACTAGTTTCTAATCCTTCATTACAGTCATAACACTACTTTTGTCAATCGCCGCAATTACCTGGTCACATACACCTCGTCCACCATGTACTGTCCCAAGGCATTGAAGTATTCGTCTGGTCGCTACATGTGGGCTGTAAACACACACATCTGTCAGTTCTCCTGGTGGCTGCCCCAGAGTGCAAGAGCTCACTGACGTAAATTGGCCTGCTGGTTGACATTTGGGGTCTCCGCATGATTTGCCTTGATGACTTTCAAATCGGTGTGCGCAACGGAATGCCCTGGTCACCTATCCGGAGGCAACATTGCCATAACAGAATTTATGGAGCGGGTTAATGTGCGAGTGTTGACATGACCTGCATCTTAGTATGTATCTCGCTTAAATTTCTACAGAAATGCCTTAGCTGCCAACACGCGCGAACCGCTTTGGCTTCCCAAACACCCTTCAAACCTGAAAGATAGTGACATTCCTTTTGGAATTCTGTATTGCTCATGAGAGGTTACGTGGAGTCTGTCTATCAACCAAGGCCGCTGCGGACCACATTCTGCCCGAAGCAGCAGATCGCTCAAGGTCTGAGTAAGTTCTTGAACGGGGTATAAGTCTACATGTTCAAGGTGGATCGTGATACAAATGCTGGCAAGTCGTACAGGATACAAACACAAACGTCCCTCAGAGACCAATACCACCCAAGAGTCCACCGCCGCCGATGGGAGCGCAGCCGACACTGATCAACCCGTCCTGCAGGGGAGACGCGTCAATGGCGGAAGACTAACAGAAAGAGAAAGAACACACAAAGTGGTTACCACTGCAGCAGACAGGTTGCGAGTTGCACGCGCTAGTACCACTAAGGGTACTCCCGAGAGGGCTGCATTGGACGCCCACAAAGCCGTTCCCGGCGGGGACAACGAGATTGAGAAGGCCCATGATGCTCTGCAAGCCACTGTCGCTGTGTTGATGAAGAGCTGAGAGGAGTAAGTCAGCAATCGCACGCGACGACAAACGCAGCAGACACACATTGGCAGCACTGGCGCTCAGCAGCTAGAAGGTGGAACGGAGATCAGTGGGAGATCACTATTAAGGTAGATGGACGTCGTACCGTTGCAGCTGTTGGTCTGGAATGAATCGTCCGAACCGACGCGCAGGGGAGCAGGAGCGTTGGACTTGGTCTTCGCTCGGACCTGGAGGCCTGCATTGGCCAGCCCGACGTTGGTGATGACGACAGGGTCGATACCGGGCATGGGACTAGCGACGACGAGCGACGCAGCAGCGAAGACAGCGAGAACGGTGAACTGCATCGTTGGTGGTTGACGAGGGTGAAGATGGGGATGTGTAGAGAGTAGAGTACGGCGAGCGAGCGAGAGCTGTGGTGGGGGGTGGAGAACAAGTGACAATCAGGGGTAGACACCTCCTTTTAAGTTGGCCGCCGGAACAAACATAACCAAACAACCCTCACTATGACTTGTGTCATATCCCGCTGAATCAAAGAGTATAACTATTAGGCGCGTTTCTATGATCGGTTGAAAGAACCCCTCGATCCTTTTGCCCAAAAAGAATTTCAAGGAATTAATAAAGCCCCTCTCAGTATATATGCGGCATCAGCATCCTTGTGTGACGTTTTAGATGTGACTCATAATCTCTCTAACGCCCTCCACGACGAGGCTATTGCCCTTCACGCCGATGGTCACAAAGCGGAGGAGAAAATGAGTGCATCTCCCATTGTGGTGGAGCTCCTCTAATGGATCGTCAATACGAGTCGCCTGGTACGACATTGCTTCCCCAGGTGAAGGTCTTCTTCAGGTTCAGGCGTGTAGCGATCCGGTAATTACATTATTCATCTTTCCTTGAAGCTCATTTATCACTGATATATGTTCTTATCGATTATCATTGCACCTTGATTATCCATCACCGTGGGGACCAAGAAATATTGTAATGGCTCAATTGCCATTGACAGCCCGGCGACTCTCGGGATGCACGCCTACCCACATTCGGGAACCTCAATAGATGGCAGATAGAGTATTCCATTACAGCAAAGACTGCAGTACGGGTCCGAGAGTGGTCAACAGGGCGTGTCTAGAAGTCACCGGGACGAATTCCAGCTATGAAAGGTCAATCCTCAAGTTCGTCCATCAGCTCGGCCAGTTCTCTCTCTTCCTCTTCCGTCAGACCGGAGGCGGAGGAAGTCGCTGGTGGTGGCACCTCGATACCAGCTGCTGAGGTGGCAGATCGTGAAACTAGGTCTACGAAACCAGATCAAGGAGTTACCAAAACGAGATTATGTTCACATACCAGCAAGTCTCCATCTCCTGAGTGTTCCATCCAGACTCCCACTCACAATCCAAGGTTCTCGTCGTGTGACTTTTGAAACTTCCACGTCCCTTACCCACCAGCCAAGTGCAGTGATATCATGCGAATGAACATCGGTGATACTCAGCAGCTCTGCTTTGCCACCTCTCTCGTCTATCGTGGAGATATCGTACGTGTTGAGAACTTCGCCAGCTCCGGTGACCAGATAAGTCACATCGAGGTGAGTAAGGTGAAGAGGGAGAATGGTTTTGACTGCGGAGGCATGAGTGATTGTCTTCACCGTAGTGGAGGTGGACGCGGGGTGCGTCTGGATCATGACGGTGGAATCCGTCGAAGCTGTGAATGATTCAATAGGGGAAAACCCATACGACTCATAGTTCACCTACCACTCCAAACCTTCCCATTGCTGGCCCATATTTCGTTCACCCCAGTTTGGTGACCTTTGAGCTCACCAACCAACTTGGCACGACTTCCTCGTTCCGTAGGATTCCGGTCGAGGTCCCAGATCTTGATGACACCCATACTATCTCCCGTATGAAGGTGAGACGAAGCACTGTCCCATGCTAGGGCTTCGACCGGACGAGTATGCGCAGTGATGGTCTCAAGTTGCCTCAAGGGGGATGTAGGGTGGCTCGCGATGGAAGAAAGATCCCTGACAGCAGGGTAGTATCAGAGACTAGCAGTTTCAGATCGACAATAAAATCCCCACCATGTACGAACAGCCTTGTCAGAGGACCCAGACACTAGAATTCCTAGTGGCGGTATGACCAAAAGGCTCTTCACAAAGTCGGTATGGGCTGGTGTGGTTGAGAGCACCTCTTTGGTCTACCGTCCATATATGAGATGGTATCCAGATGCGCGGGAACACGGATTCACCTCGATATCCCAAACTTTGATGGTCTCAAGGGCCAGTTATTTGTTCCGATCCAAATTCAACCACGATTATGACAAACCTTATCCCAAGACCCAGATATCAAGAAGGTCTTTCCAGTATTGCTTTCGTAAAACTCCAGGGCAGTAACAGGCGCTGTATGCCCTTTGAAGAGCTGAAGAGTTGCACCTGTCTGGAAGGTGTATGAGAATTACAAGAGCACTACTGGTCGCCGATCGCGGACATTGAGTGATGTGCGTCGTATAACGCCGCCACTTTCAGCGGTCCAAGCATCCTGCCCTTGGACACGCATCCGTATGACCTTCCCTTTGAGTTCTATTGGCTCCCCTTGTGACTTAGTGCGTGCAGCCTTCGCCACTCTTGCCTGAAAGAAAAGTCATAGTTGAAGAGCGAGGAAGATGAGTCCGGGAATGCATACGTCACTCTTAGCAATATCTGCCTCTGCACGGAAGAAGTTGGATGCGTCCGTCGTCTGCATCCCAAACAAGTCCTGGTGGAAGATGGATCCAAGTTATTCAGCTAGCTCTGTAGCTCCTAAGGATGGGCAATTTCTGGCGACGAAAGCTGGGGAGTAGGTTGAATGAGGGGAGACGAACTATAGTGGTCTTGGAGATTGTCATCCGTGCTGTTGACTATTAGATGAACATTTGAGAAAGCCATATAGTCCATGCAAGGGAGAATTCCGCTGCCAACAGTAAAGGTCAAAATAGGCATACTGGAATGGTACCAGGTGTTGGAAAGGTTTCAGCGAAGCCACTTTGTTGGTCGTATGGGACGGACGCATATAAATCCTATTCCTTCAAACTGGTTAAAGAAGAGCAGCGTGTTTTAATTGTGGCAACATTCCTTCATATATGTGGGAACTGTGGGAACTAGGTTGTCATCGCCGAAGAGTGGCTGCATTCGGGGTCCGCCACACGATCCAAACTCCGCAATACCACTTCAACCCAACCACATTCCCTGCCATGGCCACCACAGTCAAGAAAACATACCACAAACGAACAAGAACGATAGCGTCCGTCTCGTCTAGTTCTCCAGTCCCGCTTTCGCCGGCACGTGCGTCCAGAAAACGAATGCGCGAAGAGGGCGACAGTGAGAACATCCATCCTGCAAAGCGACAGAACGCAACTGTGAAAGGACAATCCATAATTACAAACAAGAACAAGCAACTGCCTCCCTCGAAGAAACCACAACGCAAACCGTTGACACAGCTCCAACTCGCCTTCTCCGCGCAGCCCGCTCTCCGCTCATGTGATCTATGTGGACTCTCTTACACGCACGGAACTCCAGATGACGAGTCCTTGCACCGGTCTCACTGCGCTCGGGTGACAAAAGGGATGCAGTGGGGCCGGAGAGAGGAGAAGGAGAGCGGCGGGATGGGTGTCTCAGTGGTGCGAGGTTACGTAAAGCTTAAGTGTGGAGAGCATGGACGGATCGTCAGTTTCCGCGGAGACGTGTCTGGCGGTATAGGCACGAAAGTGAGTGTCCGTCAAGTTGTTAAGGTGACACTGACCACTTGTTTAGTTATCTACGATTCTATCTACAATCGATCTCGCGCTCTCAGCCCCAGGGCTCACATCAGAAGCGTTGGCCGCTTCGAAGGCCTACTTGTTCCTCGTACCGAGCAGCAAGAGCACCAAACGTGAACATATCGTCGGGTGCTTGATTGCCCAGCAGATTAAGACAGCGATGGAAGTGGCAGAAAATGTTGCGGTGGATGCGCAGGACAATCCGCCTCTTGTTCACGTAGACGGGGGCCTCTACTGCAGGCAAGTGAATATCCCTTTCTAAGGATTTCTTTACTTATTTTTCTTAGGCCAGCACCACTGCCGACCCCAGTCGGGGTCTCGCGGGTCTTCGTCGCACGCGATCATCGATGTAAAGGGATTGGTCATGCACTCCTAGATGCTATGTCGCAAACATTTATCCACGCCTGCCCTCTCGATCCGCTCAAAGGTCAAATTGCTTTCTCGCAACCAACTGGGGACGGCAGACGTCTGATGGAGAGCTGGGGAAGAGGAAAGGCACGAGTGTACGAGGAATGATTGCACCGATAATGTATTGCCCCGCATTTACGCTTATGTCGAGTCGAATATCAATATGTGGCACCTTGTATATTAGCCTTGAGCGAACTCTCTGAGGTGTGCTCTATTGAGAGATATTGGTACAACAATGCATTTGACATTTACCATGTCCCTTAGTAGCAAATAAAAAGGCGGCAAAGGCGGGTCGCAACAACACAGCTGTCTGGCTCGACCACGCCGACTTGTCCTCCATACGGTACACATTTTAAATTCCAGGCGAACGTATATTGGTCCGGGAGAGCTACATTTTTTGCCCATACACACGGGAATTGCCTAAAGCCCCTAGCTTGTGACCAAAAACCCTCTGCGACTTGGACGGAGTCGACCATTGTACGGCGGCGATGGATTGCTACACGACTGAGTTGGATACGCTCTCGATCGATTTCCAATCCCCCCCAAACGTCGGAGGAACCGGGATTCGGCGCGGGAAAGCGGTCACGCGTTCTATTCCATGCTTGGAACCATCTCCGATCTTCACTTTCTGGACAAAGTGCAATGTTTGAAACCTTTTGCGTTAGTATTCTGCTATAGAACCGTGATGGGCGGACGAGGACGCTCAGAGATGGACTACAATAGTCGAACAGAGGCCAGGGCCATAATCGAGGGTGACTATTTGAAATGGGTTGCATGCGCAACGGAGCTGGCTTCCGCTAGGTCGGACCCCGGGTGAGACTCGGCGTAGCGTAGCCGATCTATATGGGTACAGTCGCCATTGCAGTATGAGGTTATCAGACTGCATAAAGGCGGGACGGGTGCATATCCAATATATATAGTCGGAAGCGCCACATTGAGAGTTAGTTAATTTACCTGCACCAGGATCGGACCGCCTTACCATGGAAGGTGAATGGGATCAATTCAAGCCATAGTTCGGAGTTCTCTGATAGCCAGGGGAAATCCTTTCACTCGGGTCGATTGTGCTATATCGGAAGCGCCATCCGTGGCTCGTCGTACTAATGAAGGCGTTCAGTCAGAAGTACAGTCTGGAGCACCTTTAGGTGTCTCTGGTGATCCATGCTCTCGTTAATCCCTCTCTCTATTTCAAGCGATTCCCTTTGTAGGATGTGAGCCGAAAGTACGATACTAATCGCTTGTAATGGGTCCGTGATTCCAAAGCAAATTCGAAGTCCCTTCCCGCAAGAATTTGCATAATCGCTTCAGCGGGACATGAGTTCCACGGAAGGGGCGGCCCGAGATGCTTGACAACCCAGATGCGCTGCTTTGGCCAGCAAACTTTTCATGATCCACTGTTCTTCCATCGTCTAGTTGTTCCCTAGATCGGAAGGTTCAAGACTGAGGTTGATGGACTGAACCTTTTCCGAATTTGGTTTGTCGAAAAACCTCTTGTTGCAAACAACTCTCAATTTTGACCTAATGCTCTTGGTGGTTTTAATCTGTGCTTATCATCTGCCTTGGACGATATCTCTGGAGTTACACAGGAGGACCGAGTTCGGAGTGGGCGGCCTGCAATCCGCAGTATGGCCGTGAAAATTTATAGAAACCTTGCACATCATGGACGTTTCTTTCTGCTATCCATTGAGACTCGCTGCTTGTTGCAGCACCTAGTCTACTAAATTAAAGCTCCCCCCGAAGTGCGAGTAGTTGCCAGTGGCGCGCGGAAAACAGGAGGGAAAGTTTCGCACAGCATCTACAGTATTTTCAGTGCCGTGTATCGCCTTTTGGCACGGTATCGTCCTTTCTGCAGTTCGCCATGCGAGACATGCATGCAGGTAGCGTGGCTAATTGGAGAGCCGTAGGTTGCTCTTGCGTTCACTTCCAGGTACATGCGCTCCTGGATCTTGGCTTCTCGGGATTTGTGAGGTCCGTGCACCCGTTGCGTTCGTTCCTAGCGGTGCTCCAACACACCTGCCCACAGAAGCCCGTGCGAGTGTGGAACGAATGCGGCAAGTACCCGTTACCTCAGACTGAGACCAAGTTTCACACAGGGTGGCTCGCGGCTCGGACGATGCGGCGCCTCTCAAGTACTTTCTCCGATGGAATATTGGAATGAGCGCGTTCGCAAGCCTTTCGTCCGAAAGTACACTCTAGGCTCTTCGGACAATTTCGAGAACCTGCCCAAACGTTTCCCGTAGTCCTTTGACTTTCCCATTCCCTCTGCAGGATGACTCCAATGGTCCTAATCGGTTGAGTAAGGGGCCATATTCCACCTTAAACAATTGGTTGCAACTTTCCAGTTTGCATCCTCAGAAGATCCTTTTCGTCCAGACTTGATGTGATCGCCGGTGTTCCGTGCGTCTCCTAGGTACAGTGCTGGACGCTCCATAACCTTCGCAGTTATTGGGTACTACCCGTAATGATATAATGGTCCACGGAGGACTTCTCTTACTTATTTCTTACTTCACACAAGAGAAACGCTCCTAGGACTCAGTCTCAGGATGCCGTACAGGCAGTATTCTATATTTTAACTCACGTTTCATCCTCGCACACATGGAACCCGAGGTACCCCACACCAAGTGTTGCGACGAAGGCTCGAATGAGCCTGCTTGCTGGCGGATCGCGTGGGATCGGATGCTATGATTCTAGAATAATTTCCACCTCCGTGTGTACTATCTATCCCGTTGTGTGTCCTGATATCGATCCCCACGATCACGCTAGACGAACCCCAGTGAGGCCTGCCTGTCACGGAGGTTGACAAAATTTCCATGGCCACTTCGTGCTTCTCATCAAAGCTCACCCACTGTCCTGGAAACAAGTATCCAAATTGGGACACGGGTAAACTGAGGTGGATGACTTGGTGTGGCTACCGCCTGACAGCTTGAGTGTTCCAGAAGCCCCCACCACTGAACTGAACTGGTATCCCTCGTAGTTTGGCCTTGGCCCTCTAGGACATGTGGAGACAAGTGAGAGAGGGGTCGCGACCCACAATGGCAGACGTTTCTTTGTCAAGTCTAGAACCTGGTGGGAGAACTGTTCGTTCCAACTATTCGGGCCCTGTTGACTGGACGATGAGGGGGGGTCGCAGTACAGACTTCACGAGACGTTCTAAAGGGGCTGATGTTTTTGGCATATGCTTCGTCGCGACCCCCTCGGATAAACCTTCAGGTCTCGTTCTTGTATGGGATGGGACACTTGGTTGTCCCTCGAAAGGCAAATTAGGGGCACCGAACTGTCCAACTCCGACGGGCGCTACCGTGGAGGGAACTGAATCCTGATATTGAGGGCGCTCGCCCACTCATTGTACCGTACTCCTCCTTCGATTGACAGCAGTAGCCTCGTGGACGGGATTACCTCCCTTTCATTTCGGCGATCACTCGCCGTACCCTCAAATTATGATATTGGAAGTATAGACTCGCTGGTAGCAACGAAAATGATATTGACCCTGCAAGTCGGTCAGTTGTGCCAATCACCGTCGCGCCAGGTTTGGGCCTTATGATTGCCGTTACTGTCCAGATTTTCTGTGCTATCCATCCTCTCATTCTCGCACCATCTTTATTCTGATTGGCGGCCCTGAGAAGCTAATTCGACAACGCGCGCGCTGATACCAGTCTAACTCCGCTTATCATTCAATTTGTCAAAGGAACTCTACTGGCGATGTTCCATTTATCGTGTATCTCTACTGGTGCAGTACCTCGTTTCATCGTGCGAGTGTCGTTGGTTCGGCTTGCATGCTATTGAACTTTGCCCTCTCATCTATTTCAGGGTTCAAAGCCCATATATTGATTTGGTATGTATTGAAGGTCAGTGTTGCTGGACCACTAATACACTCTGAGCTCTTGATACGGCAGTCAATCCGCTAGATGGATGTTCCGTCTTTCTATACCTTGTCCATTTCCAGGTTCCAGGGGGCCCTATTCGATTTCCCCTTTCCATAGCCTTTCTTACCGTGGGGATCATATATCTACTTGCAAAACAGATCTTCCTTCACATTTCACATTCATTCTATCCGCCATCCTCGTCCCTCTTTTTTTTTTAATGGCGCATCTATGGACGTCGAGGTTGTATCTTACGATTTGATTTGGTGGTGTTCGTGATTGATCCTTTGAAGTGCAAGGGCGATCAGATCCACCCGCCCTGTCACAGCGTACTGCCGCTCTGATGGCCGGGCTGCGACCCTCGCCCCATTCGATAAATTTGTCGTACGGTGCAGCGGGGCACTCTCGCGACTGGAGCTGTCCATGGAATTTGAACGGGACGCGCTCTGGGTCCGACGGCCTTGCTTACTTACTCTGCTCCAAAGCAGTTGAATGTCCATCCATACTGCGCATGTCCAACGAAAAATTGAAAGGGTGGGGCGCGTGAAGTCAGCCCACCCGACGCTGTCCGGTTCGGGACAAGGCCGTCAGTCGCTCCACTCAATGGTAGGCGGCAATGATACGATGGGCAGCCTGTCCGCACCTGCCCCAAATTCATTCAGTAATTTTTTTTGCTTTTCCACAGCCTGCCGCATGCCCTTCTCAACCTAGAGGGTGACTGACACATTCCGGAACGGAACTGGCAACCCATTCCGCAAATTTGGACCTCTCTACAATTCATATGAGAGCGATCATTTTCAGGTTGCCCGTGCAGCCGAGATATCCGCAATGGGGAAGGGCAATCCGCCCTGCCACCGCCTGCGACAAATTTTTTGCTACCGTGATCCCGGACCCTTACGGATATTATGTGATTTCTCCACGTCTTGTCATCACTTTTTCGTTTTGTTGCCTCGACCACGCTTCCCGGGGAAAACTTTGCAACGCGCGCGGCAAACAGTTGCATAATCAATCACAGTGTGTTAGGCTTGCCTCTGATTTGCACCTTGCCCTGAAGACACGCTGTGAGGCGTAAGAGCCGCACAATTGAAATCTGAGTAGGTGTGATTTCATCATACGACACGACAGAGGGGCGAAGTGCCTCCCTCCAAAACCATAAACTCGACTCACCGTCTCGCGCTTATCAACTTGTCAACGACAGGCTTTGCAACCCTTGGGGATCTCGTTGACTTGTCACAACACGCGCGTGCCCTACTCCAAGCCAGAGAAGAAAGACACACGATCACAGAGTCAGGTGATCAGGTGCAAATGTATAACCTCCACATTGGACAGGGTCAGCGGGTACAGCTCGCGAGATAAGCAGCTGTCTGGATTTAGCGTGAGCTCCGTTGGAGATCTTAGCGAGCGCGGGACTAATCGCTGGCCGGTGAACGGTTGATGAGGGACCGGCGATGCTCCGGGTCATGCGCACGATTCAGTGGATGGTCCGTAGTATCTTTTGAAACGCTAATCAGAGATCGATCTTTGTGCAGATCCGATTCTCCGAGGTAGGCTATCCACCAGCGACGAGACGGAGGCAGAGAATGCCAAACATTCATGAAGAACTCAAATTTGTGGCGAACTCAAAGTACAACAACCGTAGAATTACAAGTAAAACGAGAAACAAGCGACCCGAGGAGCCGGTTTAGCCGTTCGAGGGATCCGTGAGACAAGGTCCAGGCTGGGAGTTATGTCCGTCAATTTCGAGATGGCAACTTTACTTACAGCCTTCATATTTCAAGTTGTGATTTTTATATATACCTTCTTGTTGTAAGAACAGCCACCGCTTACGAGCGATATGCTCAGAATTTTCCGCTAGAATTGGTCCTTTCGAGCCACCCAGCCTCATCCTTCTTCTCCCACACTCACGCCATGTATTGTTCAAGACGATGTCTCAGGTCTTAAGTGCACTCGAAGGAGATTGTCAAGCAATTCCATTTGGGAGCCCAAACATAGAGATACGCAAACTAGATAGCAAGGATTGAGACTGCACAATAATGTAGATGTAAAAAGCTTGGGTTCGAAACGCAGACATACGAGTCATTGGATTTGGATTGATTGGAATCATTGCGCGACATCAGCATCGGATCATGACGTGTGAGTGGAAAGGCAAGGTAAATAGCGTCAGAATTGATGATAATGTGAATTGGGGGGTGTCATGATCATGGAAGTTGTATGTGTAGGTAGTATGCAAATGCGGAGTGCAGGGTAACCGGGGATGTGAGTTTTCTTGATTGTTCATCGCAGCCAACGGCGCGACGGGGTGCTTTGAGAGAAATCTGAAATATTCAAATGGTGATTGACGCGAAGAACGAAAGTATATGACAACCGGGGTGTCCAAAGAGAAGAACACTGTCCCTAGATAAGCGGAGAGTAGATTGCGCCGTGGTATGTGACGGGGAAGTGCGAGAGAGGTGTTCGGTGTGTACAACTGAGAGACGCACGACGATGAGGAGGTACACGAAAAACGACTGGGGTTACGTTAGATATCACACCCCCTGCCGAGAATGAGTCCCAGGCCAGAGTCATGAGTGCACGCTCCAGGGAGCCTGCTGGTACGCTGATAGATCGTAGTGGCCACCATACGAGAAGACATTGGGCGGGGAAGCGACAGACTGCTTGCGCGGGGGCTGAGCCACCGCGGCGCGCGTGTAGACCACTGGTGCAGAGGGCGTGTACGAGGGAGGCGCGACGGTGAAATACGAACTTGTGTCGAGTCCGTATGCGGGCGTCGCTTCTGCGGAGGTCACGACCTGGACGGATGTCTCGGGCTGTGGTGCAAACTCCTGGTATTGAACTGGGACCTCCAATCCCGCGCTCAACGGTGCCGCCTCATAGAAGCCTTGCGGAGCAGGTGCGGAGGCGGTCATCACAGGCTGCTGATGGTGTGACTGCGAAGCAGCCGTCGACGACTCTGCGAGTAAAGGCTCAGCGAACTCAAACGTAGCAGGGTCGAATCCACCAGGCCCAAACAGTTGGTCCAAGTCCGTGAGCTGGCCCAGTTCGGGGAGGTCAAAGCCAGACGGCATGGGAGCGGCGAAAGTGGTCCCAGGGTCGGTGAAGAGAGTAAGGAACTCCGACTGCTGTGCTTGCGGCAACAAAGGTGCAGCGGTGGAGCACGCGGAAGTGGGGGGTCCGTACGCGTTGAAGGTTAAGGGGGAGGTGGCCCACCCGGACGGCAATCCCGGTGTGGATTCGCCAAAGTTTGTCTGTGATTACAAGGGAGGGGACAATCGTGTCAGTTTTTACCGCGGCCAAACACTCAAGTGAATGAGGTGTCAAAATTTGGGACGCACCATTAACGGGGGAACGGCAGGGTAGGAATAATCGGGATGGGCGGAATACGGCGTCTGGGTCCAGTCCTGAGCGAAGTGCAAAAGGTCCGCAGTCGCCAATTGAGCAACACCGGAAAGGGCCGAGGGCGACACGGTGGACGGCAGTATGGACGCGGTAATGAGGGGGGCGAGTGGGGGTTTCTCCACGGTTGGCTGCGAGGATAGCTGTTGGGACTGCTCAGGCGGAGTGTGCGTCCTACGCGTCGTAGACGAGGAGCGCTTCGAGGGCTTTGAGTAGGGCTGGAACGCTGCGGAGTGCGGAGTGGAAGGCGTTGTCCCCCAAGCCAGTACCTGGGTACCAGGCGGGAACCCGGCGATTTGCCCGTCAAGCTGCGAGTCATCTCCCGACGCAGCGGCAGCTTGGCGTCGACGCGAGCGGGAGCCACGAGAGCGAGTGAGAGCAGCCTCTGCACGTTCCCGCTCCTTCTGAGCCTTCTTCTCGAGACGCACTTTTTCCTTGTCGGCCTTTTTCATGGGCTGGAAGCGGTACGTCGGATATTGAGCGAGGTGCTCGGCTTTTTTCATATCCGACATGGCCTCGTAGTACTGCCTAACCTCCGGGGTCTCGTTTTTCCACATCTCCGCGATGAGTTTGGAGATGTCGGCTTGAGTACGTCGGGGCTGGCCGGAAGTCTGAGGCTCCTTGAGGACCTTCATCTTTGCGGAACGGTAGAGGATCCACGCGTTCGCAGGACGAGGAGGTCGACCGTCGGACGAGGGACCACCCATACCCACAAAGTGGATGCCCGAGTTGGCAAAAAGGTCAGTGGCACCAGTGGAACTGCCCGCACTGCCCTGAAGATAAGGCTGGACGATGTGAATATGATTGAAAGAAGTAGCGGACGCTGAGAAGGTGGAGATGGTGGGCTGAGCCCATGGCTGCGAGCCCGAAAAGCCGTTTACCACGGCGGACTTTGTCGGGAGTGGCGGCGTGTCCGAACACGCAGGGATATTGCGAGATGAAGGCTTGGGGGACTTGGGGATCAGGAGAGCAGGTTGAGGAGGTGTCCTAGGGCTTTCGGCGCCGTCTGAGGGGGGCGAAGGGAGAGAGGGGTAGGTGAACGGTGTTTCTTCGACCTGGTCAGGCTGTGGCCCTAGGTAAGAGTGGATGGCCCAGGAGGAGGGCGATGGAGGAGTGATACACGAGGTCATCGTACACGACGGCTGAGAGGAGCGGTCGAGGAGAGGTCGAGGTTGAGGTGGTGGGGAGAAGTGCAGGTGTGTTTGGCCGGCCAAATATCTGTGAATAGGGAAAGCGGAGAAAAGGACCAATTTGTTAACAAAGCAATCGAACCTGGCAAAAACCCACACCAGGGTGTTGTCGAGCGCGTGCAGAGACAGCCTGCGACTCGCTGCTGGCGCGTGTATCGGGGACAGGGAGGAGAACGGACACGCACCAGAGGACGACTGGACACCGGGCGCGACAGGATTGTACAACAACCGAGTGGATGAGTCGGGAGCAGCTGCGACGGTAGTGGTGGCGGCGATAAGCAGATAGAGAACAACAGGTAGAAGCACAGAGAGCTGGCAGCAGTAGTGGCGCGTCGTGCGGGGTGGGCGTCGAGGGAGAGCGAGGGCGACGGCGATGGAGGGTTGGCTACAGGGGAGGATGTCTGTCTGCGGGATAGATATGGGGACAGGAGGAGCAGCAACTAGGAGCAGTCAGCAGCAAGGGTGTCAACAGCAACGGACAGCGGCGGTGATGGTGGCGGCGGCGGCGGCGGACAGACGGCAGATAGCGTACGACAATCGGAACGGGAGCGGAACAGACGGAGTGCTCGTGCTGCTGCTGCTGCTGTGCTGCTCGGACTGGAGGTGCGACGGCTCTGCTGGACCAACAGGACAGACGGAGGACGGAAGGTGGGTATGTTTCCCCCGAGTTCTTATAGTATCCCGTATGCCATCTGACTGACTGACCGCGTATGCAGCTGCTCCAGTTCAGCCCGAATTCAGATACTGTTGCTCGCTTATCCGCATTCAATCCTCCTGTCACTTCCAAGCTTGCACCCCCGGAGACCCCATCTCCCTCCTCCATTCGTCCTCCTCCGGGTGCCACGCGCCCCTTCTCATTTTCGCCGTCCGCTCCGAGGCCCTTCCTTTGCACCCACAGTCCTGTCAGAACCGTCGCCACCGACTCTATTTGTTTCCCCCCTCCAATTTTTTTGGCCAGCCCTCGGCCCAGGAGCGGTCCCCCCAAATCCCGTCTGTCGCCCGTCCCCAAACCCGCCTCTCTCCACTCCACCCAGCCACCCTGCAGCGCAGGTCGTGTTGATCACATTGATCGCATGAGCTCATTGGGGCGCAGATTCTTCACGGTTCGGACCCTTCCCCACCTTCCTAATTCTAACCACACCTGTCTGGCACGCCAAAATCCGTGGGCCCGGATCAAACGTACACCAGATTCCTGGGACCAGCATGCTCGAAACGGTCGAACGGTCGACATCTGGTTCGTCACCTGCGCCACGCGAGCTGCAGGCCCTCGCTTTGTATTTCGACCTCTTGACCCGCCCCTATGACCTATCACCTCAGCCCGCCATGCCGTGTGGGTGTCGTCCGAAATCCCGTAGCTGCCGGTTTCCTCTATCTGTACTGCCGCCACGACCTCCGCCCCCCGATCCCGTTGACAATCAATTGTGACGCTCGCCGGATCCGCTCCGCGCGAGCGAGCGCGATCAACTGTGCTCTTGACTGGCCGGCGTTGATATGATGGCCCCCGATCCCGTGCCCTATCTCTCACGAATACAGACTGCCGTTGTACGCTAGCCATGCTCTGATTCACGCTCTGATTTTTCGAGCTAGCGCTCGCGCCTAGTCTCGTGGACATTCCTGCGGACATGGTGGCCACTCGCGCATTATCAAGTATAGACTTATTTGTACTATCATCGGTTTCATTGCCCCACTTCGACGCCAAGTTGTTGAGCAAGCAAGGGAGCTAAGCCACCTCTTCTCCACACAGCTCAGCGCCTCCAGCCTGTATGAGGTGAATCTGATCGACACGAAGCAGACCACCTGCGCCAGGCTGCTCACTGCAGTGACTGTCCGAACAAAGGCGAAGGTCCGGCTGGCCGGTTGGGAGGCGCCGCGTTTGGTCCGAACCGAGTTTAGCTCGTCGTTACACGTGTAACGACGGGCGCCCTCTCGGGTGCCCTACAATGCACATGGAAAATCCAATATACCTCGCCCCCCCTGCCGACGCGCCCGTTCTCACCAGGATCAATCGTACCAGGGCGCGAGGCTGGGAACACAATAAATCTGGGATATCCAAATTATCCAAATCGCTCGCAGTGTCAGTGTCAGTGTCCAAAAGGGTAGTAGGTAAAGAATTTGCTTGCCGGATGCGCTCGACGATCCGGTATGTTGTACGTATGCATGTTTCGTGCCCACGCATTCACCGAACTAAGCTTCTGTGTGGGTTAGGTGGATCAGTTTCAGTCCACAGGTCGCGAGCGCTCGTGCGATAGAGAGTTCATACGCTTATCCGCACCCCTACCACGCCAGATCGGATGCTGTTCAGTATGGACACACCTGTTCATACGCAGGACAAGGTGGTGGACCTTCTGCCTGCACGTTCAGTACACCATTTCGCACGACCCCTCCGTAAATTATGAACCGGGCCTGCCCTCACATTTGACAGACGTGGCTTGGATTCGCAGCCTCGGGTGCATCCCCAGTTGCTCCATAAGAAACTGGACAGCCTGTATGGAGATGGGAGAGGGCGGCGCAAGGGTTTGGGATTACCGTACCCTGAAGAAAAATTCTTTGACGTCTGCGAATGCTACCCAGATTATCGCACTATGCATGTGTCGGTGTGGAAGGTCCATTGTCCCACCGTAGATGGCAATAGCGTCCCTCGAGATTAGAATTCTTTACTTCTCATTCAGGTTCAGGGCCCGGGCAACCTACGAGCTCCCCGAAACCCTAGGGACGGGGTAACTTCTCCGTTTCCGTATGTACGAAATTTTGGGCGCACGTGTGAGTGTGTGTGCGTTTCCGGAGGGAGATTTGGGCCCAAAATGGCCCGAGTGGTAGTGCGTTGGTGGCTTCGTTACGTGTTCGAGGTGCTGAGGTGCTGAGAAGATATGGGTGGCCATATGGTGACGATCGAGGGGCCCCCTTCGGCCGAAGCATGACGACGGCGAGCCGCATCCCAGGCCAGACGTGGCCGCACTGGCGCCTGCTGGGACGGCTTGCTCCCACTTTCGACAGGTACCACACCCATCACGCCCGCTACGCCCGCGTGAAGCTGAACTAGCGCATAGGGATCAAGTCAGACGTCACCACGTCTCACCACGTCACCATGTCGGACCTCGGAAGACGGATCTGCGGCCCGATTCCGTCAGCATATGTCGCCCGTCACCCGTCAATCCGGCGACCAATCGAATCGTCGAGCCGGCTGCTTGGAACCTGCCTTCCATATCTGGTCGTCCCAATACGGCCAGCTCGACCCAGCCAGTTGGAACCGCGCTGATGGTGATTAGATGGCGTCACGGAAGGACGGGGGTGAGCGGCGGGTGGACCTCCGCAGGCCTACGTTCCGGGATCGCTTGGACCTTTGCTTGCCTTGATGGCCTTGGCCTTAGGACCTTGGGATGAGCGACTGGCTCTTCTGTGGCTTAGCACACCAGTATTCGCACATTCTTTGATCTGCATTTAAAGTCCATCGTCGACAAAGACCCGAGTCTTGTTGGCGACCATCCCATCAACAGTCAACAGCAGTCAACAATCCAGATTAGATACAGTCACTTGCCCATGATAATCAGGTTAATTTCCCTGATTGGACGCCACAGGCTCTAAACAAATGCCACCCCTCAGGCGCCGCATCCCCCGGCTCACTTCGGCTGCTCGCCTCGTCGCCTCGTCGCTAGCGACACTCGTAATCCATCCACCCGTAGTCATCGGACCGTTCCACCCATCTGACTCTCCACACACCGAAACCTGTGCAACCGTGCTCTGAAAAGGAAGGGCTTATACCTCTGACTTGCGCTATTGCGCTATTCGGACGTCCATAGATCGATAGTCAATATTTCTTCTGCGTTATCTACGTCCATCAGTCCATCCAGTGTCCGAAAGCGAAGCGCCTACGCATTTCGAGCTCGATCTGGACCGGATGTCCCAGAGAATGTACAAGATCCTCCATTGGAAAAGCGATCGCATGTCGTGCCCATTTCCTATATGCTGCATTTGCCTTCTTACAGTCAACGGTGCGGTCTGTCATTAATTTGTGTCCCTCTTCCCTTCGTACGCCGCCACCCCGTGCCCTTTTTCCTTTTTTTACCACCTTCAAACATGGATCACTTCCCGAACTCGCCATGCGGTTCCGCTGTCTGGGCGTCCACCACGCGCAAGTCAGCTCCGTTTTGCGCCCATTCCTAACCTAAACTAACCTAAATCATCTCCTTCGCTTATATCGGTCCGCCCAATCATACCGACGCTCTTTATCTCGGGATCCCGGCCGCCCATTCCGACTACCCATTCCGACTTCCCATTTGAGCACCGGCGCGAGTTGTTTGAAATCCTCGCGTTGAGGCGGGGTCGAGCATCATCAGGTCTAGTTCTGAGAGTAAGATGAAACCGCTTCCCGTTCCTCCGAAAGGCTCAAGACCGTATTTGGATTGCCCAGACTGTTCATGAAATTGGATATCGAGGGGTGTGGCGAATCCGAATATCCACCTATACAACCGTCCGAAATACGGTACGGCCCGCCGCAGATGACCTTTGACGGCTCAGGAGGGGCTTACAGAAAATGCGGGCATTTGCCGAAATAGGGAGGTAAGGGTACCTGTTGTCTTCGACGAGACTAAAGACGAGGAAGCAGTAATAATAGCGGCGGAGATGTCGAGCGCCGCTGTCCGAGAGCCTTTTCGATGGTCCCTGTCCGCGCTCTCGCGTTCGGCCAGGGGCCCGCATTCGAGGTCAGTTCATTCGCTACGCTTGGTTTCAACCCAACAGCCGCAGTTTTTTCAGCCTACGAGCGAATTCTCGACCGAACGAGCCATGCATGTGCTGCATCGGTAAAAGGGCGATATTATGATATACGCTGAATTAATATGAATTAATAGAGGTGTAATGACCTAGAATGGATATTATTTCCTTCGTACCGGTCCGACGCTTGGTCCTCGTGACTTGTCTTCGACCTCGAAGACAAACCCTCACAAATCTCCGAAAGCTACTATTTGCGAATTCTCACTACCAAGTTGTCAAGGGAAAAGCTATCGACGATGTCATGCGGACTAAAGAGCAACTGGACCAAGCTAGACCCGCAGTTCTTTCTTTATGCCGACTTTCCTCTGGTGGATCCATGATACAGATGTAGGATGATGACGCCTCACTTGAGCGCCAGCACGTAGACGTCCCGTTCGGGCCACCTCACAGCAAATAAAGTTGCTGATTGGTGCAGCCCCATCCAGAGTGATGACGTTTGATGCTGGATAACAAACTGAGTGGGTGAGGTGTTGAATCAGGGTTTCAGCTTGTTTGGGAAACCTCTTCTGCCGCTGTCTTGAGAAAAACGGGCTGATCAGTGGACTCACAGATGTTTCACGAGTTCTCAGGAGCTTGCTTGATCATATCACAGAGCCTTTCGACTATCTCGAAGAAATAAACTGCGATTCCTGATCAGGGTGTTTCCGATCCCGGGAGGGTCTAAGTACCCACGGAAAAGGTACCCAGCTGAAAGCCTCCATGATAATTGACCATATATTTGTTCCAAACAAGTCCGGAGTCTCAAATTCCGAGAAATCTAAGCCCTTTTCAGGCGGTGTTGGTATTCGTTTTGTTTGGGGTCTGCTTCGCGAAACGTGGCCGTTTACGGTTCTAACATGAAAGAAAGATAAACGTGTTAACAATCGGTTTTTGGCGTATGTGGTGTATCGAGTGCTTTGCGGGAGACCGCTTCCAGTTGTCATAAGAAAGTTAAAGGTGTTAACAATGGCTTGTTTGTATATACATACACAGAGTATTTTTCGCCCACACGAAAATGTACTACTTTCCTCGGTCTATGCTAACGTCCTGACTAATTTCCGACTGTCTCGGTGTAACTGTAATATTGTATTGGATCACGTTCTCCATCTAATCTGTTACAATGGGGGCATTAAAAAGCAAAGATGGCTATTAACGAGTATGAGTTTTACCATTGTGGTGTTTTACCGTCGGGGTCGGTCCTCCCGGAGGATCTTACTAATATTGCTTGGGTGGTTTGTAAGGAGTGCAGTGTGGTTCATTGTGGTCGTGGGGTTAAAGGTGATCGCGACGGGGATTTTAGCCTATAGCGAAGGAGAAATCGGTACATGCCAGCACTGAGCTGAGAATCCGAGGCCGGATGGCTCAGACTGCATGAGATCTCAGTACTCTTCCGGGAGATAGAGGTGTAGGGTCGTAAATGCGGCTGAGCTGAAATACACACCAGATATAGTGGTGGGGAGGTTTGGACTCGCTATCACTCTCCATACACCCACACTTTTCCTTTGCCCCAGTTCACCACCACCGTCTCCCGTCTCCCATTGGTTGCGAGTGAGCAATTTGACTTTTGATAGGATCAAGAGGGCAGGCATGGATAAATGTTTGCGACATATCACCTAGGAGTACACGACCAATCCCTTTGCACCAATGATCGCTTGCGACAAAGACCCGTGAGACCCCGACAGGGGTCGCTGGTCAAAAACGTAGAAATGGACATTCACTCGCTTATAGTAAAGGCCTCCGTCGACGTGAACAAGAGAAGGGTCGTCCAGCGCGTCCACCTCTGCGGCATTCTCTGCCACTTCCATCGCTGTCTTGATCCGCTGAGCAAATCAAGCACCCGATGATATGTTCGCTTTTGGTGCTTTTCTGCCTGGTACGGGGAACAGGTAGACCTTTGAAGCGGTGAGCGCTCTAGTGTGTAATTTGAAGTTGAGAACGCGAGCTTGATCAGGGATAGAACCATAGGTAGCTAGACGAGTAGTCAATGTCAGACCTCCTGCACCCCGGCAACTTGACGGCCACTCACTTTCTTGGCCACTTTGCAAGACACGTCTGCGCAGAAACTGATAATCCGCCCATGCTCTCCACCTTTGAGCTTCACATGGTCTTGCACGACCGAAACACTCGCTCTGCCGTTCTCCTTTTCTTCTTCCCGGCCCCATTCCCACCCATTTGTCACACGAGCGCATTGGGACCGATGCAACGCCTCGCCTTCTGGAGTGTTGCGCATGTAAGAGAGTCCACAAGGTTACTGAGCGGAGAGCAGGCTGCGTGGAGGACGCGAGCCGGAGCTGTGTCAATGGTTTGCGGTGTGGTTCTTCGAGGGGGGTTTGCTTGTGATTGAAGATAATCTATTCATTGTTGTATTCCGTCGCTTCACACGCTAGGCGTTCTCGCCATCGTCCTTCTTGTCACGCATTCGTTTTCTGGATGGGCCGATACACGAAAGCCGGACTGGGCGTGTTGGGGAGCTGTATGAGAAGTATGCTATCGTTCTTGTGCGCCTAATGTGGTTCGGTTCACGTCGCATTGCGGAGTTTGAAACTTATGGCGGACCCCGAACGCACCTCGTCTTGCCATACACGTGACACTTTAAACCCTAACTTGACTTCCGAAGAGTGTGATGCGTCTCTTCATGATCCTAATTTGTTGCCACAGATCAGTGGTACTCTCCCACGGCATACTCTTTGGGAATTCAGTGCACACTAGTGCAAGCTTACTCGGCGCTCGTCATTTCCATTGGGGCTGCAGGTCAGAATAGCCGCCTCAAAACCCTGATCCAGTGGCAGGTATCCGTCTGTTCGTTCCCAGAACAAAAAGAACGAAACGATCGATCGCAACCAAGCCATACTCTCTGACTGCTCCCGCGTGTTTTGCCTTGAACCTTCGCCATAGGTTTGACTCTTACAGACCAACGCGCGTGTCGTAGATTGCAATTCCACACCTTTTCCACGCAAACCTAGAGAGGTCCGCCTGGTTCCTCGGTTTCGTCCCTGTTTGCATATTACTGCCTCCTCTGGCTGTGCTTCGCCATCCTTGGGTGCCGTTTCAGCCGACGTCGCGATCGTTAAGCTTGGTCATCCGTACTTCCCGCGCTAACTGACGACGATGTACCAAGGAGGCTGGAAAGACTCACCGTCGGCTATCTCCGTCCTGATCGTGTGTGCGTTCACTCGCGTGTATCACGCGCCTTAATTTGCAATGCGGTACCTCTCTTAAAAGCCTTCCTGAAAAAACCTTCCAGATACTCACTCACACCCACAGTTGATACCTCCATGCCAGCCACTGCCCACCTGCTTTCCGGACCATGGTATTGGAAGCAATTTGACGGGGACGACCTAGACAACTTTAAGTTATCGGATCTCAAACTGGGAGGAGAGGATATCAAAGCAAGCTGGAGCCTCTGCACAAGTGTTCCATCCGAGATTCACGTAGAACTCACCAAAGCGGGTAAAATCCCGAATCCTTTGCAAGGTTTTAACGAGCACCTCGTCCAGTGTGAGTTGTCGATAAAGTACAAGTTTAGCTTTTGGTCTCTAACGGGTGCTCAGGGGTGGCGGACGAGGATTGGCTCTATGCCACGACTTTCTCGGTTGCACATCTTGACGAGGTCTTTTGTGGGAGCCGAATCGCCGATCTTCAGTTTGATGGGCTGGACACATTCTGCACTGTCTACCTGGTAAATGTCTCCATAAGACAGGATTACAATATTAATAATCGTACAGAATGGCAGTGTAGTACTGCAAACCGACAATATGTTCCTCTCCTACAGCGTATGTACGACCCCTCGGTTCGTCCGCCAGATGCTGAGTTCCACGCAAGGCCATCCTCAGTCCGCAATATATCTCCCAGAACCACGACAACCTATTGGTACTGCGGTTTTCTTCCGCTAAGAAAATTGCCAAAGATTTGGAAGCAGAGTATGGTGCCGCCCGCACTGGCTCCTGCGACCTTGGCGACCCTTCTCGCGTATATGTACGCAAGGCTCAATACCAGTGGCGTTGGGACTGGGTGCGGTCATCTCGAACCTGTAGCCATTTCGTCATCTAACGTCAAACAGGGTCCGGGACTCTTGTCCGCTGGGCCATACCGACCCATCACCCTACGTACTTACATCAACCACCTCGCCAGCGTCACTACTCATGCTTGCGTCTCCGCCGACTTGAACTTCTCCTTCGCTCTTGACATCAGCCTCAGCAGCGCCAATGGTTCGAACATCCAAGACGGCACCCTTAAGGTCCACGTCACTCTGCGAGACGCAAATGGCACAGTGGTTAAAGAGGAGTGGGTGAAGGTTCATAGCGTTGAGGCCGGCACCGAGATCAAAGACTTCATCGACTGGATCCTCGAGAAGGATGAAGTCGCGCTTTGGTGGCCAGTGGGGTATGGGGATCAAGTGCTCTATGAAGTTGAAATTGTCTTAATGGACGCCAAGGTGATTGTTCTGATCTATCCTACCACCGCGGCGACTGACCGTGTGTAAAAAGACTCTGGTGGTTATTGATACTGTGAAGCGAAATATTGGCTTCAGACATGTCGAGTTGGTTCAAAAGCCCCTTATTGACGCTCCAGGAACCAGTTTTTTCTTCAAGCTCAACGGAGTCCCAATGTTCATGGGCGGTCGGTTCTTCGATCTCCTCTGAGCGCTGGGAACTTACAACGTGGCTTCCAGGGTCTAACTGGGTACCAGGGGATTCGCTCCTCACCACGATGACCCCACAACGATATCGCAAATGGCTCCAACTGCTTAGAGATGGCAATCAGAACATGGTCCGCGTATGGGGTGGTGGCATCTATGAAGACGACGCCTTCTATGATGCGTGCGACGGTATGTCCTATATTATTTATTTGAGTTCGAGTCTCAAGCGCCTTCAGAACTCGGCCTGCTCATTTGGCAAGATTTCCAGATGACACGCGGTATCTATCCAGACAAGGATGATTTCCCAGAATCGTTCCAAGCCGAAGCAGAGGATAATATTCAACGACTGCGACATCATCCGAGTTTGGTTCTTTTTTGTGGAGGAAACGAGAACTACCAACAGATCCGTCAATGCAGTGAGTAATTAGAACGGCCGTTCTATCCACCCTGACTATAATGCTTAGACCTTGATGGCAAGCTTCCAGCAGCTACTATCCATGAAGTGATTTTCCCTGAAGCAGTCAAAGCGCTTACAAACCCCGAAATACCATACTGGATCGATTCTCCCTATGGTGGTCAAGGGTGGGACACCGCTGACCAAACAGTTGGGGACGTGGTGAGTTGTCCATGTCCTTCTCAAAGTCGTACGTGCACTCATGAAATTCTATATAGCACTCTTGGGACATCTGGTCTGGAAAGGGCGATCCTTATCAGGATTATGATTTGCGAGGGGGACGGTTTGTCAGGTGCGAGTCTCTGTTCTTCATATTTGGTCTTCCACTGAATCGGTCACCAGTGAATTTGGTGTACCTGCCCTTCCGTGCATGAAGACAGTCGATTCCTGCTTTCCGCTCGATGAACCGGAGGATCAAAAATTGAAGCACCATCATCAATCCAAGGCGTTGCAGCAACACAACAAGGGCGCCTCGCATGAAGGACGTTTTGCAGCTTTGATGAATGACAACTTTAGAGTGAGCAGTGATTTGGAGACGTATGTACCCCAGTGCTCCTGATTAGTCGATCCTGATTTTCCTTCAGCTACGTTTATTTGACCCAGCTCATGCAGAGCGACGCACTAGCTTACGCCTATAGACTGTGGAGGCGAGAGTGGAGGGGTGAAGGAAAGGAATATGTATGTCCATCATTAGGTACCATTCTTGGCACTGACCAGCATAGAACGGAGGCGCACTTGTTTGGCAAGTCAACGACTGTTGGCCAGTCACATCATGCTCAATTGTTGATTATCATGTGCGCAGTTGTTTCTCCTCTGTTGGCAGCAGCCTTACGATTTTCCCAACAGCTGCGCCCCAAACTTGCGTACTTTGCAATAGCCCGCGAGTTACGACAGCATACGGTGGGAATCCAGCGCTTGGTATGTTATACCCTCCCTTAAGGGCTCGCTCACCCCCCTTGACCCCTCTAGGTGACCAAGAATCGAACCAACGATCGACCACGGCAATTCTACGAATTCGGAGCATTACAGTCAATCGGTGCAACGATTGACGTATGGGCTACCAACTCGACACTGAAAAGTCGAAACGTTCAAGTAGTCCTGCGAGCTTTCGATCTGCAATCGACCTGGACGTATACGAACAAAAGCGATACCGTCATATTGCAGCCGAATGCGAGCACAGAGATCCACCAGAACTTTCCTTGTCCGCATCCTGGAAATGACAAGACCGTTCCAACACCCTCCCACACCGTGGTTGTGGCTGCGTCAATCGTTGACGTCTCCACTGGAGAACTACTGGCGAAGACAGTGGATTGGCCACAGCCTTACAAGTCTTTGGATCCTCCTTTGCCTCGTTTCGAGATGGAGCTAGATGTGGGCAAAACGGATGGGACACAAGTCATCAAGCTGAGTGCGGATCGGCCGGTGAAGGGTGTACTCCTAAGTGTAGAGGGAGGTGAGGATGACGTGCGATGGAGTGACAATGGTTTTGATGTAGTCCCTGGACATGCCGAGCGTATTGTGGTCAAAGGACGGCGAGGTCGTCCTTTGAGAGTGGCATACTTGGGCGCTGAAAAGGCACAGGTACTAGCAGCTTGATTGACACCTCAGGCGAATGAATAACTTACATCAGCGCTCGATGATATATGCTTGTAATCTCATATTAGTAATTCTGATAATCGAATATGGAATGGTTGTACTTCAAGGTCTTCGAGTTAGAGCCATTTAGACTATTTCGATGAATAAGGAGCACCAGCCTCGCGGACCAATCCTGTAGGAAATGGATATCGTTTTCGAGTCTCTATGTAGGTTCTGACCTTACACATAAACACATCCAAGAGATTCGGCTCAGTCTTTTCAATGCTTTCGAGTTACTACTCAAGCTGACTCACAATTTATAGAACGGTGGTACTCTTGAAGGTGCTCCGTAAGAAGTTGAATTCCCCTGTATTTTTATGTCCGTCTAACTGGTTTACCTTATAGTATACGAATTGCACCTGCGCGATGCTAGGACTTCGGTGCACGTGCAGTTCCAACGTGAAACGCCGTGACACTTGCGTTCGATCTGGGAGTGAAGCACACAGAAATGCCTGCCCGGGCGGTGTGCGGCATTCAGAAATTCAAACAAATTATAGCATTGTAAAAATCATTGCTCTTATACAACCAGAGCATCAGAATGTACGTACCTAGCGGATCGCGCTTCATCCCGCGACGCTGTTATTCCCGCTCAGGCTCCGTCCGATCTCATTGTGCTCTAGAGGCTCCCGATCGGTCCACTTCGCGCTATTACTTCCGGCCCACATTCATTTGACTCTTCTGCTGTCGGCGTCATTGCCCCTTATTGGCCTGAATATAACTGAGATGCTCTTGTGTACAGGCAAATTTTGTTTTCATCCCCCATTGTTCCTTTTAGTCGACTTCTACGCGCTTTCCAGCCCGTTCCAGTTGCGACTGACGTCGTACGTTTTCAGTGTTCCCTGTCCTCTTCAGGAGAGCCTGAGAGGGTTCGTTTCATCAGCTCCAGCTTACTGTCTCCACTCCTACAACTCGGTATCTCAAAAGGAGAGTATAGACCAGTCTCTCTCACGACTGGCCTATCAACGGGCGGCCATTTACCTTGTTGCTCCCGCCACTTCAGACAGCGTTTCTGTGAACGGCGAGGTTGGCAGGTCACTGTGATCAACACCTGTATTGTACTAAACCATACCAAGTAGTAGAGGTGTCGTATAGCGACACCATTGTCGAGACACCAGGAAAAGTTCTTTGCTGGCAGAGCGCCTTCCGTGCCTTTCAACGTTCATTTCTATCTGTAAACGAGGGAACCAAAGATTCTTTCCAGCAACTTGGGTCGAACAGTACGGGTTCGCAGAGTAGTACTTCAAGTAGGACTCGTTCCAGTGCTTCTCTGGGGCAGTTGGTGGTAGGCAAGTGGTTGCACCGTAAGTACTTGAGATCAGGATATAGGTGGCGAATAAAATGTAAAACGAGCCAGAACTCTCACCATAGAGAGGTTGTCTACACAGTATTTATACAAATTCGGAGTGGATAGAGGGCTAGATTACAGTGCAAAGTGGGTAATTGAAACACGTGAAACATCTCTGATTCTGCAGCACTCCGAACAGAGACCGTCTTTTGCGTTCAATTTCCCCTGGCTGCCCAGCTCCAATATGAGTTTCGAGGACCGGTGTAGTAGTAGTATGTAAGGAACCCCCGAATCTGGAGTACTTGAACGCTGTTATAACGTACACACCACCCCACCAACGCAAGTCAAAGTCGGCAAGGGGGGCATGAAAGATATAATAATGCAAGGCCAGACGCAACGACACCATCTTCCATTTGGAGGGCCAAGGCTTGTTTCAGGCATTACGTCTGAGTCCGAACAAATACATCCCGTTGCTGGTTCACATCGTGCAGGAGAGAGCGCAAATAATTCTAAAGGTGCGATCGAGGGGCAATATTATGGCAAGCTCTTCTGGTCAATATTATACGTGGAATGATTTTCGACCTCTCCTCTCCCCCAGGGTTTTGTCTGGATTTGGGTCGGAGTGGACCAGAAAACGAGTGGCACAACGTGAAGCGCAATCCGAAGGCCATGTGGGAAAAGACTTCGGGTGTTACAGGGACTTACTTGGGCGATATGTATCATTAGGTGTTTGTAGCTAAATATTATCCAACAGGGATCGGTGCGGCATGCCGGGCCGGCCAGCACAATGACGAACTGGGCAAGAACATTATGAACCACTTGATGAGGGCTCCAGGTATCCTTCAGAGTTGTCGAAGGACTCCTTGGGCCAACCATGCGATTTCTAAGACCTCCCTTCGCTGTCGCGCGTCGTCCCCATTGTCCTGTATCATTTCGCGCTATCCCAGTCCGATACCGCAACATCCATAATTTTGTTTCTCAGAGCCCACCATAGGCGAAACAAAGGCGGAATCGGCCGAACTTGCAAACTTTCCCTCCTCCACCTCTCGCACGGCGACACTATGTCGTCCAAAACGCTCGAATACTCGTCCCACGCACCTGAACCGCTTCCAAACGCCCATCTCGAGAACGAGTCCCGCTACCCGCGGCTGTCCCCGCATCTGCTCCTGCCCGACGGCACGCCGGACTACCTGCGGCTCATCCTCAACTCCAAAGTGTACGAATTGGTAAAGGAGACCCCCCTCGTGCGCGCGGTCAACTTAAGCGCGAAGTGGGGCAACGAGATCTGGTTGAAGCGTGAGGACCTCCAGGAGGTGTTCAGCTTTAAGATCCGGGGGGCGTATAATTTCATGGCACACTTGAGCGAGGAGGAGCGCTGGAGAGGTGTCGTCACTTGCAGTGCTGGTTCGTACGTCTGCTTCGTAAAACATTTGTACCCGATTTTTGCTTCCCGATCTTTGTGTCACCGGCGCACCTGAACCTCCAAAAAATATCTAAATACATGGTACTGATATACGTCTAACAGGTAACCACGCTCAGGGCGTCGCCCTCTCCGGCGCTCGCCTGGAAATCCCCTGCACAATCGTAATGCCCCGGGGCACTCCAAGCATCAAAGTGCGCAACGCCCAGCGACTAGGCGCGACCGTAGTACTCCACGGGGATGACTTTGACGAGGCAAAGCTCGAGTGCGCACGGCTGGCCAATTCGCACGGCGTAGTCTTTGTGCCTCCATACGATGACCCGCTCGTCATCGCGGGCCAGGGTACGGTGGGGGCCGAGATACTGCGGCAGATCCCCGAGTCGGATACACTAGACGCCGTGTTCACCGCTGTGGGCGGCGGGGGCCTCACAGCCGGCGTCGGAGAGTACATCAAGCGCATCGGGCACCCGGGCACCAAGGTGTTTGGCGTCGAGACGGTCGATGGGGACGCTATGGCGCGCAGTCTTGCCGCTGGTGAGCGCGTCACCCTCAGCGAAGTCGGGCCGTTTAGCGACGGTACTGCGGTGAAGATCGTAGGCGAGGAGCCGTTCCGTGTGTGCAAGAGGCGGCTTGATGGGATCGTCAAGGTGGATAATGATGCGATCTGTGCGGCTATCAAGGATATTTTCGAAGGTGCGCAACCCCTTTCCGGCCACTTCATTTTCATTTCGTCAAATGGGTTGACGAAGGGGTGCAGACACCCGATCTATAACTGAACCAGCCGGTGCGCTAGCGCTCGCAGGCCTGAAGCAATATATCCTCGACAACAAGCTCGTCGGCGCGAAGAAGCGGTTTGCGGTTGTTGTGAGCGGGGCGAATATGAACTTTGGGCGGCTGCGGTTTGTTGCTGAGCGCGCAGAGCTCGGAGAGGGCAAGGAGGTGTTGCTCACGGTTGAAATTCCTGAGCGGCCTGGCAGGTGAGTTGGGGTTCCTGAGGTTGAGGGGAAAGGATAAGGGGGACTGCCCAAGGCAGACACCCACACACGTCGAGAATATTCTATCTGCGCAGTCTTTACCGCGTCTGGACAGTAGGGCAGCCATCGATTGACGGAAAGCTTGAAGCGGAACTGTGTCAAATTGAAGGAATCTCGCATCCACGTCCGGCAACCTGCGTCTACTTATACCTTTTCTTCCCTTCCTCCAACTTTTCCAAGCACGGCATCTGATGCACTAACGACCAATACTTTCACCTAGCTTTGAGCGGCTGCATAACGTCATCTCCCCGCGGGCGGTGACCGAGTTTACCTACCGATACAACGCAGCCGATCGAGCGCATGTGTTCCTGTCGTTTATCATTCAGACGAGCGACCGCCAGCACGAGGTGGCGGATGTGCTCGAGCAGCTCGCGAAAGAGGACATGCAGGGCGTGGACATCAGCGATGACGAACTTGCCAAGACACATGCGCGGTACCTTGTCGGTGGAAGGGCGGATGTCGAGCATGAGCGGGTGTTTCGGTTTGGTACGTGCGCGAATTGCGTGAATGCGTGAATCTGGGGTTGCGTGCGTGGACGCATGGGCTGACATACGTACTTCTCCTCCTTCTTCTCCCCTCTGACAGAATTTCCGGAACGGCCTGGTGCGCTTCGCAAGTTCTTGCAGGGGATGAGGTCTGGGTGGAACATCTCGCTCTTCCATTACCGGAATCATGGGGCTGGTGCGTGGTTGGCTCATCCTGGGGATTCCTACTGAGTGCCTGTGCTGACGCTGGAGGGCAGATCTTGGCAAGGTGCTCGCAGGGATACAAGTTCCGCCTGGGGAGGAGAGCGGGTTCGGGACGTTCTTGGAGCAATTAGGGTATGCGTACGTTGAGGAGAGCAACAACTTTGTGTACAAACGATATCTGCGGCGGTGATGGTAATCGTTCAATCGTTCAATCGTTCAATCGTTCATAATATTTGTGGCGGAATGTTCCGGGGGAGGCAGGAGGGGGCGTCAGTCTGTCAGCTGTCAGGCTGTCTAACGGAGGCCGACAGGTTCCGAATCGGGCCGACCTCGCGGATTTTCATTCACCGAGGGCAGAGGCGAGAATCATCGTCAATCATCGTCATTGCAATTGCACGTTGTCCTCCAACCACGACCACAACGACCACAACGACCACAACGACCACAACGACCACAACGATGCCTTTCACCACCCACGACACAGATCACCCACCCAGCTCAGCGGTCATCGTCCCCGACGACTCCACCGTCCCAACCCAGGAGGCGATGATCCAGGTCGATTACCTCTCCCATCCCTGGCTTGAAGAAGATGTGGCGCGGTCGTGGAGCAACATCAAAAGTCAGCAGAGTCGGGAGAAGAACAGCGCTGCGGACCTCTCCAACATGCTCAGGCTCGAAAACGCGAGCTGGAGGACGTGGTGGAAGCAACGCAACAAGCTCAAGACCATCTCACCCCAGACGCTCAACTGGTAATGACTATTAGCATCGCACTAGCCTACATCTGCTAAAGTACTATCATCCACAGGCTTAAGGATAGCGACGTCACTTGGCTCTATGGACCGCTCTTCAATTCTGCACCCCCTGTTCCGACATCCAAAGTCGCCACAACGGCCGACAAACTCAACATCATTCCGCATCTGCCCAAGGGCAAGAAGCCCATTCTCAAGCGGCGCACCCTCGCCGAGGTCCTCGTTCGTGGCCTTTCCAAGGCTGCTGCACACATTCCCGATCCCGACGAGACACGCGAGATCGACCTTATTCAGGCTCCTCTGCCAAAGGACGCGAGCCCAGACCGGCTGACATTACTCCGCACGACGTCGGATACAAATTTGCTCCAGCCCGCGGGGTTCACCCTCATGGCAGACGAAGAAGGCTCCACTGCTGGACAGCGTGCTAAATCCGCCTTCCGTCAGCCACGCTCGAGGGTCCACTCATCCTCGCACTTCGATAGCACGCCTGGTTCGTCCAGGTCAGCTGGTGAGCGACATATCAGCTTCAACACCTTTGTCACACAGTGCATTGCCATCCAACCGGGCGAGCACGTCCCTGGTGTATTCGATGAAGAGGAAGACGAGGCAGATCGCGCACCGGCTGATTGGGACGAGGCCCTCTCCATCGCCTCAAGCGAGTCGCACGCCCGCCGACCGGGCCTCTCGCGTTCCAACAGCCACTCGTCGGATCTGTCAGAGCGGCTCACGATCGCACCCATCCCGCCGACAATGCTCAAGCTCAAGGACGAAGATCCGGACGACGACGACGAAGGGTTTATGATGGGCAGTGGGAACAAGGCTGCAAAGGAGAATGGACACGGCAGGCGCGCGAGAGAGGGACCCGTGCTTGTCTACGCCCCACCGACAGGCTCAGACTCTGTGTATGCTCCGAGAGACTTGAATCATCCAGGCGTCATCGAGGGCGATGCCGCTGTTTTCGATTATTTTGATGCTAGCGAGCATAGGCGCCACCACCATCGACATGGGTCGAGACAAGGGCTGCCTAATGGCGAGATCCCCGTTGGTGCATGTGCGCGAAAGCACGCGCTTTCAAATGGCAGCCAGAACCACAAGAACCACAATATTGATAGCGATGATGGTGGCGGACAAGTCCTCTATTCAACGGGGATCCCCAATCGGGATCCCCTGCTCGGCAATCCCACGGCCGACAAGGTTGAAATCAATACTGCAGCTTTGATATCCAATATTTCCACCTCGGCTGTATATGCATCGATATCGGGTGCATCATCCACATCTACAATTCAACAGACCCAACAGGAACATGTTCAAGAAGAACGAGAATCGGAGGCTCCCATCGGAGGGGTGATGACGCCGATTCCCATCCCTCGCTCACCGCGCTCTTCCTCGCCCACTTCTTCCTTCGATACCTCGTATGTGGTATACGGGACGGACGAACGACGTGGCCGGACACTCGCGCGTACGTCCTCTGCAAACTCATTCAACGAGAGAGTAAAGAATAACGCAGGGAGCATCGGTGTCAGTATGGGGAGCATCGGCAGTGGAAGTGGAAATGGAAGTGGAAATGGGGTGGATATCAGCCCGGTCGGGAGCCTGAGTCCAGAGTCGAGCCGTGCGGGTAGTTCGCACGCCAGCAATGCCGGTACGGGAGCAGGTGTGGGGAGAGGGAGGGGGTTGATCAAAGTGGATGCCACCAGCTCACAGGAGGATATTCCCAGTGGTATACCTGCCACGAACGAGGCGGCAAAACTGGCACCGTCACCTGCTGTCCCACCCACCCCACCATCTCCCACTAGTGGTGGTGCCGGTGCCGGTCTGGTGGACAAGGCGAAGGGAATCCTTGGGGCGCTCCTCGGTCATGCGTCTGCTGCTGTTCCGCCTCCAACAAACACCACGACCACACCTCCCCTACCGAGCCCGCGGCGTTCGCAATTCTAATCCCTGGAGCATATAGGTAGGCCTTATTTACGCATCTACGTATCCTCGACTTGTATTTCTGCCCGTTGGTTGTGTCTACTTTTGGTTTGTCCTGTGCTCTCCCTTGGCGAGTTGATGTATTGGCTCTCCTGGTTACCCTGTGTTGTTTCTATCTAACCCATAGCGCATATAACCCAAAAACAATCCAGAAATCCAGGCTTATATTGTGTGTATTTATTTGCTGCTGAATCCATTCTATACACGAGTTGAATTATTATTAGCACGTCTTCCTTACTCTCCACTAGTGGTGTTGATTAATTTGAATTTAAGAGCTATGTCTTTTAGACCGCCTCCTCCAGTCTCCATCTCCCTTGGACCGCTGGTCATCCATGAAATTCCTCAGTCCGCGGTCTCTCGTCCTCGGAGGCTCGATAATCGTTGCCCTTGGATCCGGGACAAACTATGTACGCATCCCAACGCATGCGTACGCTGGGTGTAGAGTTCTGAATGCCACCTCGTAGGTATATTCTGGTTAGAACCCCTCGTTTTCAGTACATTAGCCGCATGACGTGACGGTTCCAATCCTCCATACTCCGTCCACTATTAATATCTCGTGCTATTCGCCATGCCGCGAATGGAAAGCCTACGCGCCGCAACTCGGGGTTCAACTGCATATCACGCACACCCAGCTTAATATGATTGGTTCGCCTTACTATCTCATACAATACCATTTCTTTATTGACTCTTCCTGTGATGCAGGTTTGGCAGGAAACAGTGCGTAGACTAGCCAAATATCCGACTGATTATTCATGCTTTACTCGTAGTGGGCGTATACTTGACAGCACCACTTATAGGACGACTTGTAGACCTCAAAGGGCCTCGTCCGTCCGTTCGTTTCCCTTCCCCGCTCGCAGCAAACCACTCTAAACGTCTCATTTACCCGCAGACTTTTGATAATCGGGCTTTTCCTCTTGTTTGTGGGGTATACCGGGATAAGACATTACTTTGATGCTGCAGTCCCGCTTTCGACACTTCAGCTCTGCACACTGGTTATGTTCTCCTTCTTCACTGGTGCAGGCGGGTCCGCAGGCATAACGGCTGCGGTAAACGCGACTGCCAAATCATTCCCTGATCGTATGGTGCGTGTCGTATCTACCGGGTGGAGTGGTACTGACGAGGACTGGGTTAGCGCGCCACCACGACTGGTCTGGTAGCCGCGGGCTTTGGCCTGTCCGCATTTTTCTTCTCCTCCATCGCACATGCGCTCTTCCCAGGGAACGCATCCAACTTCCTGTTGCTCCTCTCCTTCGGCACTTCTCTCCCGCTGATCCTCGGCCTATTCACAGTCCGTGTGGTCCCACACGAGGAAACGGCAGTAACAGAACAGCATCCACTGCGACGGTCCCTCGAATCGGGTCTGCTGGAGGAAGAAGGAGAGCGACGACGGTCAGAGTCGTGGGAGGCGCACACGGCCGTGGCCACCGCGGGGGTGTACGCCCGTCTGAGCGACAGTGAGACGGAAGAGGAAGAGTCACGGGCGGCCAGTGGTGCTGGTACTCCCATAGGCGAAGACGGCCAGGCCGATCAGTACCCGTTGGGTTCCCCCTGTGCGACGACGAATTTACAACTCCCGCCTCAACCTGCTCACAAGGCAACGATTACTTCCAGCGATCGATCCAGAAGTCGCATCAGGAAGTCGCACCACCAGCACGAACATGTGGATATCCATGGATGGGGTTTATTACGTTCTGGTGATTTTTGGATTTTGGCAGGGATTATGTCCTGCTGTGAGCTTATTTGGAGTCAATGGAACGCTGAGAGAATCCTGATCGGCTTACAGTGAGCGGTACGGGGCTAATGTACATCAACAACGTCGGGTCAATCTCCCAAGCGCTCTTCGCGCGCGGCAATCCCGAGTTTGACACTACCCTCTCCGCGCAATGGCAAGCGACACAAGTTTCCCTCGTCTCTATCGCAAATTGCGTCGGTCGCATTGCCCTTGGATCTGTAGCCGACTTTGGTAAACACCACTGGGGTTGGCATCGACCGTACTGGATGAGCGTCATCAGTATAGTCTTTATCCTTAGTCAGATCTTCGTGTTTGCTGTGGAGGATGTGACAAGCCTGTGGCAGGCCAGCACCTCCCTTGGCTTTGCATACGGTGGGATGTATGGCTTATTCCCTACCATCATAATCGAGAGCTTTGGTCTTGGTGAGTCATCAAGTTTCAGCGTCTTACCTCACACTGACCTGTCGTTTCAAAAGACCACTTCTCACAGAATTGGGGCTTCCTTTGCCTGTCTCCAGTTCTTGCTGGGAATCTCTTCAGCCTCGCGTTCGGTCGCAATCTTGATGCACATGCTCCCACCCCCACCGATGTTCACCCTCGGCCTCGCGGAGGTCTCCCGTCTACCGACGCCCGACACCAATGCGTGGAAGGTCGATTATGCTACGCAGATAGCGCAAAGTTTACCATCGTAGCGTGCACGGTTGCGTTGTCATTGAGTATACTGGCCTCGATACGAGTCCATAAGAAGAAGGCTCAGCACCACCGCCGACCACAACCACAACCGGAGCGAGAGGAAACGGAGGTGCTATTGGAAGGCGCGAATGAATAATTTTATTTAGTTATGTAGGCAGTAGTCTATATTATACAGCTAGAACCATATATTCCCATAGGTGAACGACGGAGATTATCATGTCGCCTTAAACGACGCACGACCTGCGTGCTCTGACCATGATCTATTAGTAATGTATTGAACCTGACGCTCTAGTAATGTTCTCCCAATCCGCTATTTTTTCTTCCAGGGCTGGCTGGCCATCGAAAGCCTCGCCTTCCTTCAGTGGTGCCAAATACCTCCGAAACAGCTTCACAGCCCTCGGTGTATCCTTCTCTGTCCCGCGTAAGGTCACCACGGATGAATTGTCCATCACACTGGCTCGGTGAAGGGAGAAGCGTCGCAGAGAGACGCGTCTGGGAGGAGATATGGAGGACTTATTGATCGGGCGCGGACGTGGCCGCGGAGGTGCGGACGAAGGCCCGTTGATACTTTCGTGCGGTTGCTCATCGAGACTCGACAATTGCTGCTGTGCGATGCGCCGGCCAGCTTCTTTCACAAGGCTGAAGAGTCTAAGGACAAGGAATTAACAATATGCCACCTTAATGTATGCCTATGCGTACCCTGGGTCACGGACGTAGATCCGGGCGATATACTTGAATGGATTGTAGGAAGCATACGCCTTGGAATCCGCTCGGAAAGCACCTGAGATGTATTGTGAGAAGACTGGATTAACTAGCAGTCGGGCGTGAACATACCTTCAGCGCGTCGTGGTCTGTAAAATCTGCACAAATCCATTAGCGGCTGATGAAGGTTCGGGATATTGGTACTCACGACACTCGATCAATCGGGTTGACGTTTTCGCCCGAACTATTATCTTTGACATCGCAGTGTACCTTGTGCAAACTGACGATGATATCCTCAGGTGAAACCGTCCCATTGTGTGCTCCCGGCGAAACGGATATATCATTGGCGGTGGTTGAAATAGTATGTGGGGTGACAGAAGCGTTCCAATCTTTGAGTTGCTTCGGAGATCTGAGTTCCCATGTCCCAACACACCAGTAGAGATCGTGCGTATCCATGCGACGGAGCAGTGCCCGGGAAGCCGCAAGTTCCTATACGTTTCCACATCAATATACAGAACCCAGGGTCCCATGATAGGACCAAAAGGCCCACCTCATTCGTTGATTGGCGGATTTGGTGCAGAATGGTGTCCGTCAAATGCACGTAACGACCTGGATCGTCGACCCGAGAAGAGAGACCAAGATGTCCATTAGCTGCAAGCAATGCGTCTCCGAACATGTGGTTGAGGGCCACCGCCGTTTCGTCGGAATAATCTATACCAGATTTAAGGAAGTGACATCGCAACACTCTACGCAATAGCGCACATTTATTGTGTAAGTCCCATCGCTTTTTGAAGATCTTCATCACCTCAATTTGGTCATTGCTCGACCAGGCCAACGCGCCGTCGACAACGCGACACGACTTGATCAGCCTCGGAATGTTAATGCCCCTAGTGGCACCGAGCTGGAAAGAGTCTCGGGCAATATAATCTAGTCTGAATCAAATCAATACACGCGTTGAAAGAAATTATGTCTGGCTCACTTATCTACGTCAATCTTGTTAGACGAGTTGGACACGACATGGAACAAGAATGTTTTCTCCTTATTGAGGATGTGTCGGTCTTCACCGAGGATCAAGTCCGTGACAAATTCAACGTCCTCAAATGACATGTCGATCTCATTCTCTTGGACTAGTCTCTTGAAGAGCACTTCTGATGCGCCTTCGTGGTTCCATTCAGAGGTCCTATGCCAGACAAGTCAGCAGCGCGAGACGTTTATTCTGCTACCCACCTTGCAGCGCGCATGAAATCGTGCTCAAAGGTGTGGCTATACGGGCCGTGTCCTGCAGCGTATTTATGAGCAACAACCTCCATTATGAGGAATTAACGTACCTAAATCGTGACAGAGTCCCGCCAGCTGAACGCAATTTATGTCGCGATCGGTAATGCCAAGTTCGGGTTGCCGGGTTCGAAGCCCCTGTACAAGCATCCCCGCAAGATGGGCTGTACCTAAAGAATGCTCCCATCTGCTATGGCTAGTGGAGGCATAGACCCAGCTCAGAAAGCCGACTTGTTTAATATCTCGGAGACGCCCGAACTCAGACCTGTAGTTGGTTACAGTCAAGAGGAGACGAAGGTTGGCGAAGTGTGTGCGTACGTGTCAATGAAGGTGCACAAGTAGTCATTGAAATGCACTGTCGAATGATCAGAGGGTATGACACAAGCACACGAGCACCACTGACTTCTCCCGTGCACTGCATCCTCGATTACTCTCGGGTTCGATGCTTGCGCCGTCATTTCGGTTTTCCTGGTGCCGGGCTTAACAGAAGCAAAGTAGCTCATCGTGGAAGAAAACAAGTAGTAGGTTATGGGACCACGTTCACGCTCTCTCAAATCTCTGCCTCACTGCGGCGTGTAGGAAGGTGGGTTATGGTTCGGGTGATGCGTGGCCTTGGGTCGGCAATGACGGGAGTCGTGCTTGGTTCAGGGTTCACATGAGCGGACCCTAAGATATTAGCAGTATCTGACGCTGTAGTTCCAGGATGGAATCCGGCCACATGCCGCAAGTCCATTGAGATCCGGCAGGCGTTGTCACCCCTCCAGCAAGCGGAGGGGAGTCCATATCGTCCACTAGGAGGAGGTGCGGTGACTGGGGCTAACGTTCTTCCACAACACTGTTTCAACGGTCGTTGATTCTCCAGAACAGGGGAAAGGCCTAGTCGGCACTGTATATATCGGACGCTACGAACACGTTGGTGGGGAGGTCAAGATCAAGAAGACTCGGCCTTTGCCGACGCAACTTGGATTCGATTCCAGTTTTTGGAATTGCTTAGGTATAACTACAAGCCTCTACACGAGTCGAGGCAATCGCCGTAGAGTGAGGTTGCACACATTTTGGGACTCTTACTTTCGTCGCCTGAGCAAGTACTCGTCGACCGCCTCAAGCAATCCTGCTCCAGTCATCATCACTCCACAAAACACAATCAGTGCTCCATACTCCCCGCTACTGGTCCCATAGCCACCCGTCAAACTATTTGCCCCGAGTCTGCGGTTGAGAAGAACAGCGCTGATAGGGGCGCTCAGGATGTTCCCCATCCCCCTTACAAGCTCCGCAAACCCATACAACGTGACGGCTGCCGCACGGTCGCCATCAACAGAAAAGTTCCCGCAGGTACGCATGAAGAGTGACGACCAGCCTGAGGCGAAGACACCGAAACAGAGGCCGAAGATGATGAGCGGTGGGAATGACGTGGACGCTAATCCCCAGATGAGGAATACGGATAATGAGGAGAGAATCGTGGTCGCGCAGCCTATGAGGTGCGGGCTGAACTTATCGCTCAGTGCACCCATGGAGAGACGGGACACGACCGCGGCCGCTATACGCGAGTGTTCAGCACTCAGTCCAGTGTTTAGCATCTCTACATACCGTTCATGGCGGCCAGTGCAGAGGAGCCTTGGGTTGGTGTAAGGGCCAATGCTTGAGCGTAGCTCGGGATATACAAGCCAGGTAAGAAGTATGCCAGTCCTTGACACGCGTTGGCAGCCATGTACACCCAGAACCGGTAATTCCTCAAGGCTCGCAGGTTGCCAAGACTCGAAGGACGAGGTTGATTGGGGCCACCTGTGGGGACACGGCTGCGGATGAAAGGGAGAACGGAAGCGAGAGTAATGAAATTAAAGAGGCCGAGGATGCGGAGCGTTATGGGTGCACCGTAGCGAGAGAGAAGGAATTCAAGAGTGAATGGCCAGACGAGACCTCCTACAGCGGTTCCGGCTACCAGAAGGGATCAACAGCTCATCTTGGTGTCATTTAGTAATGATAACCACCGTAGATGACGCCATTGGCAAAGCCACGCCTCTCGACAAACCATTCAGCCATGAACGAGATCTACACCTTCCGGTCAGGCCCGTTTGTGAGGTAGGTCAGGACTCACCGTTGGATAGTACGCAAAGGCGCCGCCGATCCCATAACCCACTCCCTCACCAAGTATGAGATGCCATGTCTGGGTCGCGAAGCTCGCGGTTATGAGGCATAAGACGCCTATAATAACGCCAGTCCACATAGCTGTGACGCGAATGTTTGGATAGCGATTCATAAAGGCGATGATGAGCGGCGCTATCATCGAATCAGTCGGCCGAAAACCGCGTCGCGATTGCCGTGGACGTACCAGCGAGGAACATAATACCAGAATTGAGCGTTCCGACGAGTGGAAGCAACGTCTGAGCCCCCGGAGTTGTCCCCAGTGGTCCGCGAAGATAGTGCTCGAGCAAAACGCCATAGCTCCCCGGGAATCCCTTTGCGGTGCCGATCTCAGCTTCTTTTGTGGCATCGGCAGGTATGGACGCACCCAAACAAGACCCTCAATGACGAAGGCCGCTCCTAGGAAGCGATAGGCATGCTTCCCAGCGTCGACTGGGGGAAGAGGTTGTGCATCGATTGGCTCTTGCCACCCGCCCTCGACTTCAAAGTGACTCGGCGGAATCTTGGTATCTGGTGTCGTCGGCGTGGTTATCGTTTCCGACATTTTTTACGACTTGTGAGGAGGATACTGGGCTTGATCAGGAGGCTTGATCAGACTGCGAGAAAACCCTCCGGTGACCATTGCCTTTGGGCGCAAGCTCCCCTGACTCTGAACCGCCCGAGTGGTAGTGTAGTCAATAGTCATCAGTGCTGTACCCACCCTAGTGCCCTGACCCCTGCGTGGTCATCCCATTGGGCGACCGTCGAGGTTTCTTGTAGGGTTCGAAGCAGGCCCCGGCCAGAATGAATGGCCTCCCGGCAAGTGCGACAGGCCATCAAAGAGACAAACACTTCGTGGGCATGATCCTCCGTTGGTCCTTCCGGTGTCAGACGCGGTCCTGGTGGTGGTCCTTGAAGCGACCTGTTGGGACAAACAACACCCTCCACTGAAGTAGGGTGGGGCCTCTTAGGCGTCCCTTCCAATCACCTCACTCGGACGGGGACAATCCTCGTCAACGCCCGACAAATCGCATGTCGGCGCATTTTGCACGCAGCTCACCACGCTCACGCAGGAGATGGTGGATAAGGAAGGCGTTACGCTAAAGCAAGCATCCGAATTCCTCGTAAAGGACGTTGAATTCGACGAAGATTTCTTGGGCGAGCCACGGGGGAATACGATAAGAACATGGCGCGCAAGCAGTCCAGTATTTTGGATTAGATTACTCGTTTTGCAGTGCGCACGCGAACGTGAAAACCCTGTTCGGGCAGCGCTATAGTGATTACAAGCGGAACTACGGAATGGACGCCGCGTATGAGGGAGATAGGTAAGGTGATCGAGGGTAATCACCATAGGAGTAAGTGAAGGTGATGTCAAGAACATTGCAGCGATGCCCGGCACGCTCCTGAACACGAAATAGAGCGGCCTGTTGCTCGTAAATATCTGAGAACCTCGATGATTACTCGCTTTCTGTACGAGTAGTACCTCTAAAATAAAACCCATTTGTTAGGGTGTAAATAGGTCGCGGAGAATGGTTAGGTTCCCGTTATGATAGTTGCCAGCCCCTAAAAAGTTTGGTCAGGCTCGCGATCCAGTTGGTCCTGACTGGGCGTCACCTGCCTCTGCTCCACTACCGAGGACATCGAGCGCCTACTGTGCGTTTGATAGGAACCGTCGTCGACTCAGAACACTGGTTTCGGTACCGAACGCAACTTGGACTCGACCACCCCACCCGGCCTTGACGATACCAAATCTCACGATGCCGCCGCAAATTCAAGCAGTCAAGACTGCAGGACAACCGAACATGAACCTTCGAGGATCCAGACTGCGTCCAGGGCAAGGTGATACGCCTCCAAACCAGGCGGTGTCACCACCCCCACAAGAGGCGCAACGAGTCGAAGACACAAAACAGGACGGAACAGAAGACCTGGATTCTGAGGATGGTTCATGTTGGATTTGTGCGGAGCCAGTGAAATACTACTCCGTTTCTGAATGCAATCACCGAACTTGTCATATCTGCGCACTTCGCCTGCGAGCATTATACAAAAAGTTCGAATGCACATTCTGCAAGGTTAGCTCTGCCCCGACGCACGACCCGTATGTCTGCGATCGGGTTTGCTCACGAACTGCTTTCCAGACGGACCAACCAGATGCTATATTCACGACATCGCCAGATCAGCTGTACGAACACTTTGACAAGAATAAGTTCATTTACAAAGACCCTAAGCTGACTATCCTGTTCGAAACTCGGGAGATGATGGAAGACACCGTGGAGCGCCTTCGTTATAATTGCCCAGACCTGAAGTGCGAGTATATTGCTGCAGGTTGGGCAGACCTGAAGGCACATGTCAGAGCTCTTCATGGAAGGATGTTGTGGTAAATTTCATGAATTGGGTTCCAACAGGGTAGCAGTTAATCCATTGGTATCACATAGCGAACTCTGCACAAGGATCAAGAAAATATTTACACACGAGCATACCTTGTATACTCCTGACCAGCTGGCTATTCATCTGCCCTCACTTCGGCGATACGAATCAACTTCAGGAAATAAGTCTCGCAAAGAAAAGATAGAGGGCGGCATCCACCCTGTTTGCGATTTCTGCCGCGAGGCTCTCTACGGAGAAGACGAGCACTTTGCCCATATGCGGGAACGACACGAGGAATGCTTCGTTTGCAAACGCGGCGACGTCCTTCATCAATAGTACGCCTTTCAGGGCTCTTGTGTATGGGTTTTCCTCACGTGATCTCCAGCTTCCAGAACTATAATAGCCTAGAAAAGCATTTTACCTCGAATCACTTCCCTTGCACCCATACAGACTGCGTGGCCCAGAAATTCGTGGTGTTTGCATCTGCCCTCGACCTTAAAGCCCATATGGTAGAAAGGCACGGCGAGAGCATGTCATCGAAGGACCTTAAGGACGCTCGCCGAGTCGACGCGAACTTCGCGTTTGAAGGACTCGGTCGTGGACGAGGGCGGGGAAATGCACGAGATCGAGAACGCGAGGCAGAGCCTGAACGCGAGAGAGAAGGAGAAAGAGAAAGGAACCGAGCGGACGCACAGGCTCCCGCCGAATCCTCTGCCCAGGCGAGGCGACGGCAAGCCTTCAGCGGCTTGCTGAGCACTGGAAATGAGATTGGGGGCGGTACATCAATTCCTACTCACCAGCCCAGTAATACCCCCTTCCTCGATCGCGAAGATTTGGACCCCTTAACTCAAGAGTGAGTGCTTCCCGCGTGAGTTGACCTCAACTTGATATTGTCACCTAGGAAGCACGCAGCGTTTATGGCTCGAGCATCTAATCTCACTGGGGACTCTGCCAACGCGATGACTGCGATTAGGTCTGCCGTACGCTCCTACCAAGCATCTGAAGCACCAGCGAAGGACCTCGTTAACACTTTCTTCAATGTCCTTAACCAGCAGTTGGACTCTACTGGCCTCCTTGTCAATGGTCTTGTGGAAATCTTTGACGAGGAGGACAAGAAGCAAGGTTTATTACAAGCTTGGAATTCGTTCAGGGTTGAGGTAAGTATCTTTTGCACAACCACCGTTCTATTTGCTATATACGTACCCTTTAGCGTCGAGAACAGTTCCCTGCCATTGTTCCGACTGGCGTTGGCACAGAGTATGCCGGTGTGACCGGTGGCCGCATCCTGAACATCAAGCGCCAAACCCGAGGCCCTTCCCGATCAGTTTGGGACAGAGTCGAACAGGCGGCAACATCCTCTGCGCCCCGCCCACCGCCGCCGCCTCAAACTCGCGCCACTAAGCCAAAACCCTCGGCAGGGCCCTTCCCATCACTAGCCACTTCGTCATCTGGAGCAGCGGTTCCATCAGGATCTTTGCCCCCTCATTCGTCTACAGCATGGAGTTTACACGGTGCACCTGTCTCACGTCCGCCTCCGCCATCGAGTACCAAGATCGTCGTGGTACCGAGCGAACCACGCGCTGCGGCAGGTGGAGGAGGCGGTACTTCATCTTCAAAGAGGCATAAGCCACCACAAATGCGAAATGAGAGCGCTTTCCCTGGGTTGCCACCTAGTTCGAACCCGAGGAATGTCCCAAAAGACGCTCTCTCAGGGAACCAATCGCTGAAGAATATCATGGGCGATCTTCCGCCTTCTGCGAGTGCCTGGGGTGCTGGAGGTGGTGCCAGTAGTAGTCCTGCGACCGGTGCGACTCAAAGTGGTGCGGGAATCCCGGATGCAAGTGACGCTCCACCTGAACCACGACGGAAAAAGAAGGGGAAGGAGAAGCAAATGTTATTCACAATTGGTTCACAACGAGGTGCTCATAACTACTGAAGGACCCCATAGATGTCGTCGATGCATAATTTTTGAGATACAGCGTTTTGATCCATTTCGCACGGGCTCATTCGGAAGTGAACACCCGAGCATGACATGGTTGAATTCATGTCGGCTATATGTTAGCAAAGGTCCAGTCTCACTGTTTTCGTCTGGTTTTTCCACCATGTCTGTGAGTCTTTATGCGTAGTTCCCACCTTCACCAGTGACCCCTCCGTAGTTGAAGCAACCGCGGACATGATACGCCCATCGACAAAGTGCATGTGCCTGGAACCATCAGCCGAAGTGTGCACACAGACAAGCTCCAAGCCGTGATACGGTCCAGACGCTGGGGACAAGTCCGTAGACACCTGTACCACGACTTGTGCCGTAGTCTAAGGACAGTTTCCGTGGTATTGTCGGGCATCCAGCGTTCAAGAATAACGACAAATTTCGCGGTATATGACAAAGGCCTTGGTAGGTACACAGTGACTTTGGCGAGAGCACTGTTGAGTCTCTCTCCCTGTTCAAGACGAGTTAGGATTCAACAAAACCAGAAGATTTTCCATGGAACCGTCTCTTGCTAGCACCCAACTGATCACAACAAATCCTTTGAAGCGATGTAGATCGTCTGAGATCTCTCGAGGCCAGCCCATGATTTATAGTTCCTCTTTACATGAAGCTGAGTACTGATTTCTGCCAGTTTGCAGCGTAGGGACGACTTCCTTCCAACATTTCCACGGTGGCGGAGCATTCCTTGAACTTGATGGGAGGAGGTGAGGCAGAGTGCACACCACGGAGTGGCCAATCGAGAGCCATGCCTCGGAGAACAGCTACGGGAACCGGGGTTCCTAAGAGACGGCATTCGCCCTTGAGCGTCCACTCACCATATAGGTTGGCAAAGGCATAAAGATGCCGCGCCGCTATGATAGTTCGAAAATCTTGGAAAACAACCAACTCCCTGGGGCTTCAGCGCATTCGTCTCGATGGTCGCTCTCCTTGAACCGTCGATGAATATCTGAAGCAGCAGAATTCTTTGTGACTTTTGGCGGTCAATCGAGCACTAGTCTCTCTGAACGAGCCGGGGAGAACTGGAGACCGACTCGCAAGTCAAACATTTGGGGTACGTGGAGAGAATAAACCCATATCACGTTTATCGGGTCCGCCGCTGTATCTATTCGGGCCTCTGGTGCTGTCCACACGGTTCACATTCGGTCACACACTAGCTCTTCTTTGAGACCAGATTATGGCTCCACATAGAAACGACGATCCTTGGTATAATCTAGTCCACCTGAACACGAATCACTGCAAGAAATTCCGATGAGGGAAATTTGACGATCTGCACAGAATCACAAAACGTGCTATAGCAGGCCAAAATGATTAAACTGCAGATTTTTCTTTCTCCTGATCCACACCAGCACCATTTGTATAGTTTTCGGCACTGCGCGACTCTGGCGCTTCGACGAGGTTTGCCTCAGAAGCGTGCTCGGAGGCCAGTGGATTCACTGGTGGCCTTCTAGGTCGCTCTCCCAATCTAGGGGACGGCGTCTCATTCCCAGAGGTATTCGGCTGACTGTTGGGAGACGCGGCTGTTATGATGGCGTCATCGATCTTCCGTTGGTGTTCTTCTTTATTACGCTTCCGTCGTTTGCGGAACCATAGGCCCAGATAAATTATCCAGACGAGGAAAATGACTGCGCCGCAGACCTGAAAGATCCCATTAGCATATCCACACGGGAAGCCGGATTATATTCTATTACTGCTCCCGCAATTATTGGAGTCTTGGCCTTGTTTCTGAGGACGAGGGGTTGGTTGGCAGCATCGAGCAAAAAGGTAAGTTAGACAACTTACTGTCCTAGTCTGAGACGAAGGTCAGAACCGTAGTAAGTATACCATCAGAATCACACACACCCATTATTGTCGGACCATCGAAGTACGTCGACGTACTCGAACGCTACCGGATTGCTTGCAGTGCCGTTCACGGTTAATTCCAGGATGTGTTCACCCGACAGAAAGCTATCCGAGTAGAACTTCAAGTGATATGTCGGTCAGGGTCCTATAATCGATATGGAGAAACGTACTAATAAGGCTTGTGACTGGGTGACTGACGAGGTACAATTGACCGCTATCTTGTTTTGCCCATCTATAGTCACTGACATTCGTCCAAATGATCCAATGGGGCCATAAAGATACACGGCATTGCCAGCAAACGGAATAGTTACAGTTGCACCGTTGGTGAAAGACGAGCTGAGTGGGTATTAGACGAGGAGTGGTGGAAAGCTAAAGCATCACGGCTGACCGCATGGTGGGGTTAAAAGACTGATTTGAAGTAACACTGGAGGTAGACCACGCATCGGTTGAATTGTAGGAGATTGTAGAGTTGGTATGGCTGATTGTGAAACGTGCATTGTCGCTGAGGTTGCAAGGAAGATATAATGTAGAGTAGAAGAGACTACACGATAAGGCTTACACATTATCGTTGAGCCCACTTGTCCACTCGAAGTAATCTAATGCGAGTGCGTTCCCTCCAGTGTCGGCCCGCTCGATGCGAAGGGTATGAAGGCCGAAAGGCAAGTTCGAAGTGTTGAAGAGGGGTTGTTTATACTGCGTATACTCCGCAAAACCGCTTACTTTCTGCGCTACGCCGTCGAGTGTTACGATAGAATCCGCGGCGTGTTGGGATCGTGTCCCGTAAATTGCAGCCGAGATTCCGCGAAAGGTTATTGAAGCTGACGAGGACTATCACTGCTTCAGGCCTACTAGAGCTCATAGTACCAAGGACAGACTGTACATTCGCGGTCGTTGAATGGACCGTTCCATCCTGTTGGAGGGGAATAAGAGAAGTTTAAAATTGTGGAGAATACTAGTACGACTCTTACATGATACTGAGAGAGCGACGGAGCACCTTCCGGGGGTGTGGTCGACCATTCTCCTGAGTAGTCTACTATCGGACTCGCGTCATCCACTACGGGGGATAGTAATGAGACGTTTGAAAGGTTGATGTTCTTGGTAGCCCCACGCTCACCCTGTACCCTGTACTGCACCATGTTTTGGCAGCCACCACGCACGCGTTATGGGTCCAAGGTCCAAGGTGGGTCCAAGTTGCCTCGGGCCGAGTGGCCGTCCATCTTTATCTCATCACTTGATCACCAAATACCCTACAGTATATCGATACCAATCAGGAAATGTCGAACCTCTCAGAAATACAGAGCGTCTCTGACTGGAACAACTCACTTCGATCGTCCACTGCACAAGGGCGTACCGTTGTCGTCGACTTTCATGCAGAATGGTGTGGTCCCTGCAAGGTCGGGCAGAGCCTCTGAACTCTCATGTCGTATTGTATGGCTTGAATATTTAACCCACCATTATAGGCTATTGCTCCTGTATATGCCAAACTGGCGACCCAATTTCCTCAAGTTCAATTCCTTCGAGTCGATGTGGACCGCCAGCAGCCAATTGCCGCTAAATAGTGGGTAGATACTATACTCAAGGGGGATTACACTGACCTTTCCGTCTAGCCAAGTCACGTCGATGCCGACCTTCGTCGCCATCAAAGCTGGCAAAGTCGTGGATTCAGTATGTGCCTAACTTGACTCGGGCTGCAGATACACCTGATCATCATCCATCTTCTCCAGTTAAGGGGTGCCGATCCTAATGGTCTCAAAAATCTCGTCACCCGCCATGCAGGTCCCAATCCACCGATCGTACCGTTGCCAGAGGGTGCAGAGGCCGTGAAGGCAGCCGGTAATGTATGCCACCGAACGTCTCCCTCCTTTGAGTTTATCACTGACAACGAATCAGGCACTCTTCCAAGCCAAGCAGTTCAACGAAGCCCTCGAGAAGTACACCGAGGCCATCCAACTTGCTGTAAGCTATCTCGTATATCTAACATAATACTCTCCATATTTACGTCCTGTCCCACTGTTCCACAGCCGAATTCAGCTCAGCTCTACGCAAATCGTTCCCTTACGCACCTGAAAACCTCTACTCCCTCGCCATCCTTAGCCCTTGCCGACGCCAAAAAGGCAGTAGAGCTGCAACCTGAGTGGGCGAAGGGCCTTGTAAGATTAGGGGATGCGTACTTGGCGTCCGGCCAGGAAGCGGACGCGACGAATGCCTACTCGGAAGCCGTCCAAAAGGCAGAAGGTCTCGTGAAGATTGGTACAGCGATTTATTTGTCCACTTCTTATCACTGAGTTTCTGACTACTCACTGTCACAGAGGCTCAACAGAAATTGGATTCACTCCATTCTAAGTAACGATACCCAAAGATTGAAGTGCTCTATCTTGTTAATTCATATATCACTGTGGACTTATAGCACCGTACTCTGATTTGTACATGACGTGGCGATGCGACTCTCCATTCCGTGCCCTTAATGGCCACTCAGTCCGCACACAAACAAGTACTCGACGGGTTGCTCGTCTGAAATACTCTACCTCACAGTAGTCTTTGCAACATCATGTGCTGATACTGGAAACAAAACGGTGTGCTGGGAGGCCGCCAGAACAAAGATGCGGTGTCGGCCCACAGCGCTGTGCGCTGTGCGCCCGTCTGGTTAGTCATATGAGTTTAGACTATGCCACACCTAACTCATGTCCGGCGATGCTCTAGCTCCCACTGTGCGTGTGGTTCCAATGTGGAACACCGTGCTTGACATAATCTGTGCCTCATTATTCTCATGTGAACCATTCTGACTTACAGTGTGAAAGTAAGCTTTCAAGTTGACATTACATCGTCCCTCTGAAGAGCGTCCCGAAGACCAGCCATTTCGTAACAGCGATGAGAACGACACTGACCATAATAGTCGTACCTGCTCAGCGGGGTAATATAAGCACTTGTTCTCATTCGGTTGCCTCTTTGCAATTACCTGCGTAAACCCCCACGATTTCCCATCCCTCGCTTGCCTTCCGAATCGCCCCGCTAATAGGGGGCCCACACATAGCACCAAATGAAATGATGGTGAACATCAGCCCCAATCGCTCGCCGACTTCGTTGGGTTTTCCTAGGGATAGTAACGGTGCAGCAAGAAGGCTGACAAAGGCCCCACTGGACATGCCGTAAAGCACGGCTATTGGGATGATAGTATGGTAGGTGCGGGCATATGGCCATGCTACAGGGAGAAGCGGTTAGACATATGCTGGGATGATGCAGCTGAAAAAGGTGGTCGAGGGACGGACCATAGGTCATTACTGCGGCTACGATTGTCGAAGGACCCATTATGTTCAGAGGTCCGTATCTACCGTTGCATTGTCAGTACGACCCGTAAGGGGAGCAAGAAAGTGCGTACTTGTCTGCCAGATATCCAGTAGACAACCGTCCAACGAAGGAAGCAGCGTTGGCGATCGATACGAGTGTATACGCTTCGCTTGCAGAGATGCCGTATGATTGAGCGGCAGTTCCGATATAGGTTAATACTGCGAATTTCCCCTATATACCAATGAAATGGAAGGTGCGGAAAAGGTAGAAAGGTACCTGTATATAAGCCCAGGTATCCAATAAAACACGCAGATGTGAAGGCGGTGAATGGAGGCGAGCGGAGGTGAGCAAGGTCGACGATTTTGCCGCGTAGCTGTCGTGGGGGCAGGCGGCGATCAAGCAACTGGACATTTAGTGTTAGTGACATTCACGGACTAAGGTCAGAGAACCCACCAGATTGGCCATAATCATGAAGGCTGACATAACAAAAGCTAGGATCCGCATTGTCCATTTAAACCTATATTCCCAGTTGAAAATACTCGAATAAAGAATGGGAAATACTCACCCCACACGAGGCAGTAACGACCTCACGATGAGAGGAAAGACCGTTCCTCCAATAGAAGAGCCCACAGCAACAACTCCGAATGCTAAATTCCTGCGACGATAAACTGTGGCATAGCTCCCGTTAGTTTTCGCCTTGGTCCTCTTTTCATGCATTTACAGTACGTCGCAACGGCCCCTAAGAGAGGACCAAAAATAACCCCGCATGTAAGCCCGATGACGAAGCCCTGCACAAGTAGGAACTGCCAGTATTCTTTACACTCGGCGGTGACAAATGTAGCAGCAACGAGGATGACCGAGGCGCATAATAGCGGAAATTTGAAGTAGCCTTTGTCGAAGAGGCGACCGACAGGTAGCCCAGGGAGGAAGACAAGCGCATACTGGAGGAGCAAAATGATGAGAAGGAGGAATTGGGGGAGGGAGAGGTACTTGCTTGTATCGAGCCGATCCACGCTCTATAGATGGGACGTTAGAGAGCTTAATCTAGGAGGGAAGAAAGGCGTACATTGTTGATGGGGAGGCCGAGGGTAGTAACACCTCCTGATAGTAAGCTTGGAAGGTCTGTGGGAGTGAAGTTAAAATCATCCGGGCATGGCAAGGCGCCTCCTCGTACACCCCACGCATTCACGAAGCCGAAAGTCGTTACAGTGGCAAACACAGCCTACGGTGACATTAGCAAGATCCTTCGAGAGAAAAGCACAGACACACGCCCAATACGACTGCCCAAGCTCTCAACCCACCATCCGGGAACTCGTCCTCACTCGACAAGATCTCCGGATCATCCGCAACCTCTTTAGTCCCTCCTTCCACGTCCTTTTGCGTAGGACGTGAACCGGTGGATTTATTACACGCGACTTCGTCCGAACCACAGAATGAGGTCACTGCCGGTGTTTGCTCCGGGAGAACTGGGATGGGGGGAGTGGAGGGTTGGAGGGACATGGAGGAGAGGTTCAAGGGGTTCTCGAAGTGAGAACGGGCGATCTATGCGATATGTAAGGAAGTGCTGACTCAGGATCGAGACGGCCGCAGTTAGGAATCGAGACGGCTACCCTCAGATAGGTGGATCGGACCGACCACATCGGACCCAAACCCGCGAAAGCCTGCCGCTTCTGCCCGCCCCTGGTGTGTTTATACACCCACGCGGTCACTTTTCTTTCACTTTTTACACCTACCATTACCGTTTACACACGTCACTGTCATTGGACATACCTGGCAACTTACATATTTAGACCCCCCGGTGTTGTGTTGTGTTTTCCTTCCTTACCCGATCCCTGTAGCCCTTGTTGTTTCGCTGCAGAAGGCGTCTTGGTCCCGTAACGTGTACCTTTGGCCAAAGATAGGTAATGCTAGCCTCATTTAAACCGGGCCGGATCATTCTTGGCATCATGCCAACAAAACTTCTCATTTTCTGATCGTCAATTTGATGGGTTATAAGCTTCAGCGTAGAATACCAGAACCTACTCCTGGAGTCGTATTGTTGGAATCTTTTTCCAAGCCTGTCCCAATTTGACCATTCGGTCCCCATGAGAAGTTGCCCCTCCATGGGCCAACGGGTAGATACAACGTGTCCAAACTCATTAGCATTAGCTGAACCATCCAAACGATGTTCGAGTCTGCCGAGAGTGTGTGAACGAAAAGCTTAGGTCGCCCAGCCTCTGGGTCCAAACACGGACCCAAACCAAACTTGAACCTCTCTCTCAGCAAAATTTCATTTTATTGAGTGGGACATGGCCTTCGGTCCGCTCTGGATCGTAGATAGCATATTCTAACAGACTAACCATTGAGTAGGCAACTCGGACGGACGCGGTGGATTCGGACGGGGACGGGGACGCGGGTTTGGGGGAGATCGAGGGCGAGGAGGGGGTCGAGGCGGTGGTCGAGGCGGATTTGGTGCTCCACGAGGTGCGGGTTTGTGTTCTCGTAAAGCTATAAGGACTCATCAGGATTCCTTCTTCACCTGTAGGCGCGTCGAGAGGACGCGGCGGACCTCCAGGGCGCGGACGAGGCGGCGGTGGACGAGGAGGGCGGGGTGGAGCAAGGCAGGGCGGCAGCAAAGTCGTACGTTCCATTTCAAAGGTTCTCAAAACTGAGGTTGATTTCTGAACTTTCTAGATCCTAGAACCCCACCGACACCCTGGCATCTTCGTCGCGAAAGGCAAAGAGCAGCTGCTCGTCACAAAAAACATTGCACCCGGCGAATCCGTCTACGGCGAAAAACGTATCTCCATCGAAGGCCCCTCAGGCGAGGACGGTATTTCAGTCAAGACCGAGTACCGTGTGTGGAACCCCTTCCGTTCAAAGCTCGCCGCCGGTGTATTGGGTGGGTTGGACAATATTTATATCGCGCCTGGGAAGAAAGTGCTCTATCTCGGCGCTGCGAGCGGAACAAGTGTGAGCCATTGTTCGGATATCGTTGGACCGGATGGTGTCGTGTATGCTGTCGAGTTTTCTCCTCGAAGTGGGCGCGATCTCGTCAATATGGCGAAGAAGCGGACGAATATCATTCGTGCGTGCCTCTCTGTTCTGCTTGCTGCCCTTAACTGATCAGCATGACTATTTCTTTGGCTGCAGCTATTGTGGACGATGCCCGCCACCCTACAAAATACAGAATGCTCCTCTCGATGGTCGACGTGATCTTCGCCGACATCGCGCAGCCGGACCAGGCCCGTATCGTAGCGATCAATGCGGAGCACTTCCTGAAGAACGGAGGACATGCGGTGATATCGATAAAGGCTAACTGCATCGACTCGACGGTGCCGGCCGAGCAGGTGTTTGCGCACGAGGTTCAAGAGCTGCGAGATCACAAGTTTAAGCCGCTTGAGCAGATTACATTGGAGCCTTATGAGCGCGTGAGTGTCTCTAGTTCGTTGAGAATGGTCGAGGCTCACGATTTTGCTGGTAGGACCATGCGATCGTGTGTGCTGTGTATCAGCGACATGAGTAGATGATGACCTGTGGTGATGATTGCTGTATATAATTCCTGTTTTTCTGGTGATACTGTACGATTTTAGTCGTTGTCTGTAATGGGCTCAAGCTGTCAATTGACCCTCGACCGTACTATGTCCGGCTCACCAACAGCGACAGTGCCTCTGGACAACGACTCCCTCGAACCGGACGAAGAGACATCGCTTCGTGATCGTCGGTTCATCAAAGACCCTGTTCATGGCTTCCGTGTGTCTCCCTCCTCGCCACTGCTCTCCACGATGCTGATGACCGACCACTGGTACGACGCGAACAGTCGAATTCGACTCTTTTGTTTGCAAATTCATAGACACGTATACATATTTCTCTTATTACCCACTGTCGTTCGCGTCGCTTACCTCGTCGCGCTCCAGGCGGCAGTACCAGCGTCTCCGGCACCTCAAACAACTCGGGACGTCCTATTTCGTATGGCCAGGCGCATCACACAATAGATTCGAACATTGCTTGGGTGAGACTGCCTTCTCAGCCGAACGAATCTGCAGCTCAGGTTTGTTTTGATGGGCTCTTCAGGCGTCGCACACCTCGCGCGGGCAATGGTCGAGCATCTCGCGAGGAACCAGCCAAATCTTGGTATTTCTGACAGGGATATTCGATGCGTTACTCTCGCTGGTCTCTGCCATGACCTCGGACATGGACCCTTCTCGCATGTTTTTGATACCCAGTTTATTCCCAAGGCCAGGTGTCTAAACTCCCATTTGAATCTACTTTGACTCTGTACTGACTGGTTGTCTGGTTGTCGTGGCTGAGGAGACCGGATATCAAGTGGGAACACGAAGATGCTTCGGAGATGATGTTTGATGCCATTGTCAAGGAGAATGAGATTGAAATCCCGCAGAAGGATGTCGATTTTATCAAAGGTATAACTCTGGATCACAAGCCCATCGCTCTACGCTAGTTCTCTTATTTTTTCTTTCTCAGACCTCATTCAAGGCAAGGACCGACACCCTGAGCATAAAGAGAAGGGCTTTCTCTTCCAAATCGTCGCTAATAAGGTCAATGGAGTGGACGTAGACAAGTAAGACCTGATCGTCTAATCGCAATGTGGTATGGTCAGTACGAACTGATTATGCGTATGTCCAGGTTCGATTACATCGCCCGAGATACACACCAAGTCGGTGAAAAGGCAAACCTCGAAGCCTTACGCCTTATCCATTCGAGCCGCGTTATTGACAGGAAGAACATCTGCTTCCACTCGAACGATATTTATAACGTCTTTCTCCTCTTCCATACGCGGTGGAACTTGCACCAGCGGAGTAAGTCCCTTCTCCTCAGGAATGCTTTCCCTTCACTCATTATACCTGCAGTCTACAATCACAAAACATGTTCGTCCTCCTCCTACTTCCACCATTCACCAAACTCATGAGCTCAACAGCAAAAGCTATAGAATACATGGTAGTAGATGCCCTTCTCGCCGCGGACCCAATCCTCGACATATCAGGAAGAATATCTGACCCAGCACGGTATCTCTACCTGACTGACTCGATCTTCGAAGAAATTGAGAGCTCCACTGACCCCCACCTAACCCCAGCGCGGGAGATCATCCTGCGCATACGTCAGCGGGACCTTTATCGGTGTGTCGATTACCTTCACGTTGGAGTTTCAGATAAGGCTGCTTTAGCAGAGGTGGTCACTGCACAGGAGGTTGCACGAGAAGCGAATGCTATTCGATTAGGCATCGAGGACAGCGAGGAAGGAGGGCGCGTGAGGGAGGTTAGGGATAGCGATGTCATTATTGATTGGAGCTATCTGCATTTTGGGATGAGAGAGCGGGATCCGATGGAGCAGGTACTGTTTTATGGGAAGGGGAGTGCAAATAGTGAGTTGTTTAAGTACGCCTTTGCTTGAAGGTTGACACTGATGTGTTTATGCATGGGACCGCAGAGGCGTGCAAAGCAGACAAGGCGCAGTATTCGCAGTCTGTTCCTACGGCATTTGCCGAGTACGCATTGCGAGTGTACACGCGAGATGGGTCGTGAGTCTCCGTTTCAATGTGCTATCTGACCTGTATCTGATACTTTCTGCGTCCCTGTAGCTTGCATGGCCTTGTCCAAAACGGCTTCCGGGCGATCCAAAAACGGTGGCAACTACAAGAACCCGCCCATGCTCCCCTCTCCCAGGCATCAGAATTCCCGTCCCATTCAAGCCTCCTCTTCCATACCTCCAACTCAAGCCTCTCGAGCGTCGGAGCCGTAGACCTAAAGACGCCGAGCCAGCCCCCCGTCCAGCTCCCAGGTACAGATGTGACGGGCAGTGGCAAGAGTACATTGGGGGGCTACACACCAACCACGGGATTCAACCCCCTTCCGCCCAACCCTTTTACCACTGTCTCAGCCAACTACCGGCGTGGTGATGCGGTTAACGAGAGTCCTAAATCCACTACAACAGGCTCGAGGAAGCGGCCTAGAGGCGCGGAGATGATGGATGTTGATAGTACGCTTGAAGGGAATATGATGAAGAGGCTCAAGAGGGATCCGTAAGATGGAATGGATGGATTCTCGAGGCTGCATTCGCCTGATTGCTAATCTCTTTCTTTCTGGTGATCCGTGCAATGCGTTCTGTGCTGCTCTCTCGTTTCATGTACCATTGCCTCGCTTGTCTCGTATATACACGGAATGCAGATGACTAATCTATACACCTTGTTCGAGTTATGTGTGATGTGTTCAAAGAGTCTGATTAATCATGTTGGACCCGGACGGATTAGAGGTACAGCGATGAGCAGAAGATGACGGAGTTCTGTCGCTCGAGCATCTCCAAAGACCGCATGAACTTCTGCTCCAAATCCGTGTTTCCGATCGCTTTTGCGGCTGCGGTCATCTGTCGAATGAGCTCCTGTAGCCGACGGAAGACGCGGATGACGGTGCCTTCGAACTGATCTGTGAGCTGTGAAGCAATTTCAGTGTCCTTCTTGAGCAGGGGGCCAGGAAGAGCCCACCTTGCAGATTTCCGCGAATTTGGCCCCTCGGCACCACTGGATGACAGCGTCCATCATCTCTACTCGGAATTGGGTTACATAGTCTTCTTCCACGATCTCCAATTTCGAGTCCTTGGAGACTTTGGCGATACGCCGGGCGATCTCTTGCATTGCCCGTAGGGGCGCCGCAAGTTCTTCTTTCAACTTGACCTGTTGCTCGCTCTACCGGGAGAAGTCAGTAGCTGGAAACAGACCACACGCTGGTACCAACATTCTCTGAGAAGACGAAACAGCTAAGTAATGCGGCGCATTGCTCGGGTGCCAACGAATTGAAGACACCGTTAAAAATCATCTCGGTCAACAGCAGCTCGTCACCACTGCTAATCTCGCACGCTACCCTCCCCTTTGTCTCGACAATGTCATCGCTAGTAGTGAATCCGAGTCGTCGTAGGACTCTTTTGCGGCACTTGAGCTCCTCAAGTTGGAGGACGTCCCTGGCCGACTGGATACGTTGTTTGAGTGACCGCACACGTGATTGGGCAGCTTGCCGCTGCATGTACAACGATCGATACTCCGAGAGTTGAGACGAAGTGTTGATCGGATGGGCTGTGATGGTGTCATCGAGGACTTGCATTTTCTATACGAGGGCGTCAGCACTGAGAGGTAGAGACCGAGAGAACCTACTTGGACCAACGTCTTGAAGGCGTTGTCCTTGATACCCATATTCTCGATCGGATCTAGTAACGGGACTGCCTTAGGCCATCGTCGTCGAATCTCCTGGATCGCTTTCCATGCCGTCTCTCGACTACCCAATGGTCGGAGATCCTTAGGGAGGTGGATACGCAGGTGGCTGATGGCATCGACTGTAGAGAGCATCACGGGTAAAACAAGTGGCACGCCGGCCGAGCCTTTTTTGACTGGGACCAAGGACCCTGAGCCCTCCTTGTTACCGTTTTGGCCGATGTTTGGATCAGCGGCACATTCCAGGAGAACGTCGAGCAAGTACTGGGACTGAGGGGTTTCCAGTATGGGATTAGACGGCCCTTTGACCTATATAGGCAGAATCAAGAAGTGATCTAGGCAGTTAATGACGCTTTACATACTTTATTTGATCGTTTGGAGTAGGAAATCAGAATCCCCCACCCAAAATCATTGTCTCCATCCTTGATCTTCAACAGCCGGCCCGATTGTAAAAAAGGAAGGATATGTGCAGGGTGTGTAATTACGGCTCGCAGGTCGGCTTCAGCTTCTTCCATCTGCTTTCGCAACTCGAAATACTCGGCTACGCTTTCTTCGTCGGGGATTTGGATAGCCTTCAAGCCCTTTTCGGCCACAGATAGATCTATAATGGGAAGTTTAAGATAGACTCTTCATATGATATGGGTTTCAACTAACCAGCCTCCAGTTTGGGAACGGTGGTCGTGTTCTGGAATTGGAAGAAACAACGTTCTAGCATGTATTCCGGACTGACTCCTTCAACACGCATGAGGTTGAGGATCATGTTATAGCTCAGGTGAAAGGCGGAGTCTAGTCGGTCCGCTTCACCCTTAACCATGTTCTTCGCGGCAAAGGGTTCCAGCTTCTCGTCCACCATCATGATCACCACGCCTCGGTTATCCAGTCCACGTCGTCCTGCTCGGCCGGACATTTGGATGTATTCGCCCGACGAGAGATCCCGAAAGTCTCGACCATCGAATTTACGGACCGCTGTGAAGATAACCGTCTTCGCGGGCATGTTCAGGCCGATTGAGAATGTTTCGGTTGCAAATAGCACCTTCAGCAGACCTTCTTGAAAAAGAATTTCAATCAACTCTTTTAAGATAGGCAAAAGGCCGCCATGGTGAATACCGATCCCTCGCTTCAGCAGTGGAAGCAAATGTTCGACCTGAGGGAGATGTCGATCGTCTTCTGACAAACCACTCATGGCGTTGGTGTAGACCTTGACAACCATTTCCTGCTCTTCGGCACTGTTCAATTCGAGTTTAGACATGGAGAGCGCGTGACCTTCACAGTCACGCTTGCTGAATGAGAAGACGATGACAGGGTTATAACCCTTGGTCATAATCATTTTGACGATCTTGTATACATCAGATGTCCCTGCCGGGTAATGGGTAAAGGAGGGGTTAATCGGATTATACACGCACCTTTCTGCGCCCCTTTCCTGCTCTTTCCTTTTCTCCCTTTCCCAGAGATTGCAGAAGCAGGGTCCTCTCCTGCCCGGTCTGCCAATAACCCCATTGCCTTTTGGAAGTTGTCTTCGCGAAACTCGCTTTTTTCATTGACGACAAGGTAGATGCCTTCTCCGCCCACGGGAAAGAGATAATGTTGTAAGGGGGTAGGGCGGAAGTTGGTATATACGACGTGGCATGGCTGTTCGTGGGTCTTACAGACCCATTCAGCGAACTCTTTCGCATTTGGGATAGTGGCTGATAGAAAGACGTAGTGGACGGTGTGAGGAAGTAGAATGATCGTCTCTTCCCACACCACTCCTCGCTCTGCACATAGTCGTGAGTACATTGCTGCGGGCAAGGGAATTGATGCTCGACCTTTATCACGCATATAATGGATCTCGTCGAAGATGACCCACGCTACCTCTCGTACGATCTCTGATCCACGATAAAGCATCGAACGTAGAATCTTTGGGGCTCATTAGGACCGCCGTGGTCCCTAGCCAGGACGAGAACATACCTCCGTGGTCATGACCAAGCACGACGCAGTCGGATTGATTGTTACATCACCAGTCATCAACCCTACGTCCCCAAAGTCAGCAAGAAGTTCTCGATATTTCTGATTGCTGAGAGCCTGGCAAGGAGTCAATAAACAGAGGTTTATTCCTTTGGTTCTCCACCTTAATTGGACTGGTATATATCACTCGTTGCTTATCCCTTAGGCATCGAGCAATAGCATATTCGGCTACCACTGTCTTTCCGGCACTGGTATGGGCGGAAACCAACACGCTCTCATTGCGCTCGATGGCGTAGATAGAGACTTGTTGAAAGGGATCAAGAGTGAATGGATATGATCGAGCAGGAGGAGATGCTGGAACGTGGGACGATATGGGAGTGTAGTCGTAGTTTTTGGGAACCGCGACTTGATGCCGGACCTAAAAGCGTTGAGAGCTGGGACAAGGGAAGAAGGATATTATTCATACTTGGTGACTGAGTGATAGCTTTTGACCAGCAGTAATTTGAGAGCCAGTGAGACCGGCATTCGCATCGATTTCACGCTTTGCCTCGGTCTCAAATTCGTCAAGTACTACTGGAGGTGGAGGCGACTCGATTCGCGCGCGTTTCGCAGATATTCCTGGAGCGTCTACTTGCATAGGGGACGCCTTGCGCTTTTTGCTGTTTTCAACTGGCATCATTTGTTGTGGTCACAATCCAAGAGGCCAATCTCTACTTTTCCTTAAGGGCAAATAATCCAAAGCGAATCCAAACGATACACCTCATCTTCTAAGACAATATCCTGACCTCCACCGATTATGAAGCCTCGTCGTGAGTCTTAGATCCAAATTATACGCCTTCAGCCACTGCGACGTGGGTCACAAGAACTAGAACATCCACTATTATCCCTTGTATACTACATATTTGAATTATCAACACCCCAAGGACAACCGCGAATTCTCAACTGCGAGGTGTGTTAGCACGATGCAAAACTGACCGCGAGGAAGTCTCACTCACTCCATGGAACTCCGTACCCGACCATTGAGCGTCGTTTTATGACACAAGTTACTTCCGACCGACCCGAATCCCTCAAGTACTCCGTGAACCTTTTCACCATGGTCCCAAGAGATGCAAAACCACCCTCCTTAGACTCCTCTGGTACTTCTACCAGAAACACGAGCTCTTCGATGCCTGTCCGCAATTTGAAACTTGGATCCTTGAGGACTGCCAGGACGCTCTTTAGCGTCCCCGTCGGGCCAATCAATTGCAGTTTTTGCAAGTTCTTCCAACAATAAGCCTTTCCAAAAACTTTCCTTCCATCATTTTCCCCACCAACCAACGCCACCCCAACCTCCTCCACAGTCTCGTCAAACTTGTCACGGGCGGTATCCAAGAGGTTCGAAGAGCACGTTAGCCGCTTAAGCTTGGGTGACGTAACCAAGCTCAAAAGGTCTTCGTGCTGATGAAATCGGTTCCCCCAAATTTCAGTTTGGTGGCTGCCTGTGATAATGGCAAGGTCGATGAGGTGAGGAAGGGTAATGCGACTCGCTTGTACGAACGTGTTTCCCAATCCACGTCGCCCCGGAAGGATATTGCATTGCTGCAAATGGAGATTCTGCAAAGTGCCGGACAGTGACTGGATCAGAATTGCGAAGTCGGCAAGCCAAAGCGTGGAGAGTGTAAGATGGAGGCCCTTCAGGCGGAGCAAAGGTGTCGGGTCTGGGTTGGCGATCACTCCACGGAGATTTAATTCCCGCAGGATGGAGGGCTGAGTGGAGGGTGAGAGCAGTTGATCAAGAAGCGGGCCGGTTTCCTCTTGGGCGCTACAATGGATCGAGAGTGTATCAAGCTCACCGAATTCGACGCCATTGTAGGTGCCAGTCTTCAAGAGACTAGCGGGAGTGTGAAGCTTGAGAATCCTGCGGCCCACCAATACACTTTGCAGCCCTGGATGCATGGCCTCGGTGTGAGTCACAGCGAGTTCGATTGGGACGGCCTTCGCTCGGTGTACCCATGCCCTAGTCTGCTCGATTGCACGTAGTTTCTTGAGGTGTACTCTCGACCATGCCTTCGGTGTGCAAATGGCAGCTTCACTCCATGCTCTACACACACTCCTAAAGGACCATATACCACAGGGATCAACATCGACTAATGCTGTTGTAATTAGACCCAAGATATCAAGTGGTAGCCTCCCGCAAAACGAGGTGTACTGCTCTCGTACGAAATTCTCCCTTCTGAGTATACCAAACCGCTCTTGTTGCACATTAAACAGTTTTTGGGTTTCTTCAGCCAGGGAGAGTCGAGCATAGAACTTGTCTCTATCCGGCTGAACGCTTTCGCAGTCGAAACCTGTACGTCCCGAGAGGGGTGGCAGGGACATGGATGGGAGTTGGGTAAAGTTATAATACGTTGCGGGAGGACGAAACCCTGGTTATTAGACGGGTGGCCTTGTGGGGGGAATGAGGCGCAGGTGGAGGTGGGGCTCGACTGAGTGAGTGGTATTGTCACCAACGATTCGGGGGCTATTGTGTGAGAAACAAGTTGTCTATGACCTGGTGGCGTGAGGTCCGCCCGAAAAGCCTGCTGACTTGGGAAATGGTACGCATTTGGTTTTTGTGAGGGGGCCCACCCCACCTACGTAGTCACCGTCCGAAATAGGGTACCCAATTATTCAGTTTCAAGCTTGATGACTCAGGCGCGCCGCCCAAGGAGGCCCCCCAGAATGCCAAAGGATTGGACCGCAAGAAAACGGGCCAAATCGGCCGTCAGCGCTGGACATCATGGGGGAAGTCCGGAACGTGTGCACCCGGTAGGCTGGATAGAATCCAGAACGAAATTCGGCGGTCGCCCAGGGAAGACCGCCCTGAGCAGGGACGAAACGGACAGCGCGCGGTATATGGGGACTGCGCCCCTACTGAAAATCTTGGGAACCATTGAAGTCCCTCCCAAACGGGATCACTGAAAATGCCTGTCACATTTGGCCGTGGCATCAGCTATTGCGAGTTCAATCCTCGCATACGGCGATAAACGATCAAAAATATTGTCTGTGTAGTACTGAGGAGCATAATGAGCCATATCTGAACTGGAGGTAACCTCACCATTCAAGAAGACCAGAGGGTCCGACTACCGCTGATGCGTATACCTGCATAAATTCTTGGGAAGAACAAGAACTTTGGATGGGAATAAGTTGGCTGCAGTATTCATTGATCTGCACTAGAGCAGTTTTGTGAATTCCTCCGATTCTTGATAGGTTCGATCGAGATCCCAGCGGAACAAAGTCGGAAGAGCGGGTTCAGTCTGGACATCAAAGGATGAAAAAAAAAAAAGGGAATAGTGAGATCACTGTGGTACAAAAGTGACCGAAGCCAGCGAGTCCTGGTGTATATCTTCGACATTCCGTGGGTCTGATCTTGGGCTCGTCACATTAGGACGAGGATAAGGGCCCTTCCACCCACTTGAAGCCGATGCGGGACCGTACAGGCAGGTACACTTCCAAGATACAGTCAGGTACATGGTTGGCAAGAGGTTTTCGAGTCTAAGATGGTTGGGAGCTCCCGATAGGTGCACGGAAGTACGCTCTAGTTACCGGGTTCACCTTGAGAACAGACACGAAGCATGGGGTCGTTGGGTGTAGCCACGCCGCCGTGACGCTGTGCAGCCCAAAATATCGGGGGGTGTGTTTGAAGGCCGATTGCCAGTTTGTAGTACCAAACAAGCTTAGAAGGCATATGATCGATGGCGCTCTTTGACGGGACTTGGATATCAGCGGAAGCGAAAGGAATGAATTGGGGAAATTAAACCCGTTCGATAATGATTTTGGTCCCTGCATGACTCCAAGCAAGACTCCTAATCTCCCAATTACGGGTTCACTCTTAATGATAGAGTTCATGTCGGTTAACTAAGTCACATTGGCACGGATGTCGGTTTTCAGTTAGACACAGCGCAGAGTCGCCTTGCTTCTTGCTCAGGTTCTGGTGGACGACCCGAGATCCTGTCCACGAAGGGACTCTGTGGAGAAAAATATTATTGTCACGCACAACTAGAAATCTCGGGTATGATCGTGCCGCCTCATTGATTCACAAATTCACATCTGGTGTAGAGGTAAAGATCTAGTCATGCTTAAAGGGTATCGAGACAAGGGAGCCGGAAGATTTATGATAAAATGCATTGATCTTGCTGTTAGGAGACAAGTAGAAGTGCACATAATCCATGCCGGTAAGGACATTCATCTGTCACTCCTCGGTGAGTTACTTATGACCCAATTCCAGAGCATTATAATTATGATGTATGCAGTGGCTTGGGAGCGGGTCGACTTAGTGTATCGGGGATTTCTCCATGCCAGGCATGTCCTGTACCCCATGTGTTATCACAGGCTGGGTATACGAGAATAGAAAAGGGTAAGCGTACCCGCATCATAATGCTGAGCCGTTGTCCACGAGGGACGAACACGCCCCCGATGGTCCCTTCTGGGAGAATGGAGTGCTTCATGTTGTACCGTACGTAATCCCTACGAGAGTGGAGAGTTTCAGTGACTGCTCTATGCCGAGAAAGAATCAGAAATAGGGAGAATCCTATCAAGAAATTAAAAGAACATGATGAGAACAATGGTGAGAACAATGATGGTAGGTCATGTTGTAGAATCGCTGTGTGATATGGACAGAGGAGGCGCACTTTTGGATGTAGACGCTACCTGGCTCGAGTAATAGATCGCACACTCGTGTGTGGTTGGCATCTTGAGAGGGATTTGGGTTTATTTTCTCGAGGCGGAGGATCCTAGGTGCGCCTAGGCTGACACCAAGGATGAACGAACCGCTCGCTTGAAGGTTATCGATGTGGGGAAGGATGTGGCCTTCGGTGGCGAGGTGTAATATGTGTGTCTGGAGGGGTACTGGTGGGAGCAAAGAGGTGATTTGGCCGAGGATGGGGAGGACATTTTCTTTGTCGGGCCACCGGTCTTGAGTGATGCGGGTCTCTCGGAATTTGACGATGACTTGGTCAAAGTGCCCCTGGGAGGTCGAATAAGAAAGGGGCAGGGGACGGGGACGGGAGGTGGAGAGCCGATAAGGATGCGGCTGACCTGTTCAAAATCATAGTGTTCGTCTGGCAGGAAGTTATTATTTGGGGTAAGCGAAGTGTCGGTGGACCTGAGGGGGCGTATCCTCTTTCTTCTTCGGCTAGCGTGTGAGCCGCTATCGGCATCCAAGCGCTCCAAGGCGGCGTTGAGCAAGGTACGTTGCTGGCTGCCGGTGAGCAAGGCGGGATAATATAATAAACCTTCAGAAATTCGATGGCGGTCCTCAGATGAGTTATTGTGCCAGACGAAGGGGTTGTGTGCGGCGGTGTGGGTACGTCGTCGTGTAGGTCGTTGTCGGCGGACGAGCGTCAATGTCAATACGGTACTGTTGAATGTCAGCCTCATTTGTTTGGTTGTTTACTAATCCGTCCGTTCCTATTTGCCCCACCCACTTGTCCCGATCCCGACAAAGTCCGACGGGAAAGTAGCCGAAGTTCGGATGCATCGGTTTATCGACGGTTTAGCCCCGCCCCTGCACCCCGCAGCGCAGCAGTAATAACCGGCCGGCCGTTATCGTCTTTGCCCCCTCGTCGCCCTCGTCGCCCCCTCGCCCCTCGTCCCTCGTCCCTCGTCCCAACCCCCAAGTATCGCGAAACCGATGCTCCCCACCACCACTTTTGACAGTACCCCCCGTAGCGACCCCCCCGTCATCATCGACGCACTCGATGACCATACCCATGCCCATGCCGTCGCTCGCGATCCAGACTCGTGGGCCGCGTCCCTCCCTGCCCAGCAGGGTCTCTATTGCCCGGAACTGGAGCGAGACGCGTGCGGTGTAGGCTTCATATGCCAAATCAAGGGCAAACCCTCGCACAAAATTGTTTCCGATGCCCGCCACCTTCTCTGTGCAATGGTCCACCGAGGCGCTACAGGTGCAGACAGCAGGGACGGTGATGGCGCTGGTGTCATGACCGGCATCCCCCATGCCTTCTTCAAGCGCGAAGCAGAGCGCGAACTTGGCTCTCTTCTCCCAGAACCCGGCAAGTACGCTGTCGGAAATATCTTCCTCAAACCAAACGACCCAGACGAGCAGGCAAAGCAAAAATCCATCTTCACCGCCATCGCAAACCATCTTGGCCTCACCGTCCTTGGTTGGCGTTCCGTTCCCACCGATGCCTCTATCCTCGGTCCCGCCGCCAGTTCTCGTGAGCCATCTATCTGGCAGCCATTTGTCGTCCTTTCAGACTACTATGGCGATGGTTCCGACAGCGACGATGCAAAATTCGACGAACGCAACTTTGAACGCCAGCTCTACGTCCTCCGCAAGCACGCCACCCATACCATGTCAGTACATCCTCTCCTCATTTTCCTTCCTCACACTTCCTCACACTTCCTCACACTGTTATCTAGTACCCTCGCAAAATGGTTCTATATTTGCTCCTTATCAAGCAAGAACATCGTCTATAAGGGCCAACTCACCTGCCCCCAAGTGTATAATTATTATCACGACTTGAACCATGTCCTCTTTTCTTCCCATTTTGCCCTTGTACACTCTCGCTTCTCCACCAACACATTCCCCAGCTGGGATCGTGCTCAACCGATGCGATGGGCCGCTCACAACGGTAGAAATAAATTCTTCCAACGAATCCCCCTCCTAGTCATCTGACTGTCCACCTTACAGGTGAAATCAACACTGTCCGCGGCAATAAAAACTGGATGCACGCACGAGAGGGTGTACTCAAGTCGGTTCACTTTGGAGCTGACCTCGACCTCCTCTACCCCATCATCGAAAAAGGCGGTTCTGACTCAGCTGCCTTCGACAATGTCCTCGAACTCCTCGTCGTCAACGGAGTCCTCACCTTGCCTGAAGCCGTTATGATGCTCATTCCGGAAGCATGGCAGGACAACGCCCTGATGGAGCCCGAAAAGAAAGCGTTCTATAAGTGGGCGGCATGCTTGCAGGAGCCGTGGGATGGTCCTGCCCTTTTCGCTTTCTCAGATGGGCGGTACTGCGGAGCGAATCTGGATCGTAACGGGCTGCGCCCTTGTCGGTTCATTGTCACCTCAGAGGATATCATGGTGTGCGCGTCAGAAGTAGGAGCAATAGCGGTCGAGCCGGAAAAGGTCGTCCAGAAGGGCCGTCTCAAACCCGGTCGCATGCTGCTTGTCGATACCAAAGAAGGCAGAGTCGTCGATGACAAGGAACTCAAACTCACCACTGCTCGCAAGCACGACTTCTCGATCTGGGTCGAAAATATGATCTTGTTGCCCGATATCGTCAAGCGCGTTCAGCGACACATGTCCGTCGATGCCCAAGTCGATAGCGTGCCCCTCAGCCTCGATCCCGTTCTCCTTGCTTTCGGCTGGACCGTTGAGCAGCTCATCCTTCTCATACTGCCCATGGTCTCCAATGGTAAGGAAGCGCTTGGCTCTATGGGCAACGACGTCTCCCTCGCCTGCATGGCCGACCAGCCGCGGCTCCTCTACGAATACTTCCGCCAGCTTTTTGCACAAGTTACCAATCCTCCCATCGACTCGCTTCGAGAGAAGATCGTCATGTCCCTCGAGGCCTACGTCGGCCCCGAGGGCAATCTCCTCGAACAGAACCCCTCCCAATGCCACCGCATCCTCCTTCCCTCGCCTATCGTGACCATCGAGGAAATGAACGCCCTCAAGAACCTCAAGCTTGCCTACCCCAAATGGTCTTCCGTCACCATTGATGTCACCTTCCCCAAGTCACATGGTTTGCCCGGGTACAGAGCAGCCATCGACCGTGTCTGCGAGGAAGCCATCCAGGCCATCTCGGATGATATGAAGGTCATCATCCTGTCCGATCGCGCTGCTGGCCCCAGCCGTGTCCCTCTCTCCGCTCTCATTGCTTGTGGCGCTGTACACCACCACCTGGTTCGCAACAAGCAGCGCGTCAAGGTTGCCCTCATGGTTGAAACGGGAGAGGCGCGCGAGATTCACCACTGCTGTGTCTTGGTGGGTTATGGTGCAGATGCTGTGTGCCCCTATCTCGCTTTCGAGGCCATCCACAAGGTTTCCAACGAGAAAATGTAATCGCTCTCATTTCAAATTATTCTGCAGACGTTGACCCACTTTTCAGTGTTAAGGGCGACGTGACCTGTGAGCAACTTATCAAAAACTATCGCAAGGCCCTCGATCTGGGCTTCCTCAAGGTCATGTCAAAGATGGGTATCTCCACTTTGCAGTCGTACAAGGGTGCGCAGATCTTTGAGTGCCTCGGTCTCCACACCGACGTTGTGGAAAAATGCTTCACTGGTACCCAGAGCCGCGTTCAGGGCGCCACCTTCCAGCTCCTCGCTATGGACGCATTCGAATTGCACGGGAGAGGCTGGCCTACGCGCGAGACCATCATCCCGCCTGGTATGCCCGAATCAGGCGAGTACCACTGGCGCGACGGAGGCGAGCCGCACATCAACGATCCTCTCTCCATCGCTAACCTTCAGGATGCGGTCCGCGAGAATAACCAAACCGCCTACGATGCGTATTCTAAGAGCGCCTACGAACAAGTTCGCCGCATTACACTTCGTGGCATGCTCGACTTCAAGTATGAGGACACCACGCCGATTCCAATCGAACAAGTCGAGCCGTGGAACGAAATTGTGCGTAGATTCTGTACCGGTGCCATGTCGTACGGCTCCATCTCTATGGAGGCCCATTCGACTCTTGCAGTCGCAATGAATAGATTGGGCGGCAAGTCCAACACTGGTGAGGGAGGAGAGGATGCTGAACGCTCGAACATTCTTCCTAACGGCGACTCGATGCGCTCCGCCATCAAGCAAATCGCCTCTGGTCGCTTCGGCGTTACCTCGAACTATCTCGCGGATGCCGACGAGCTTCAAATCAAGATGGCTCAAGGTGCCAAGCCCGGAGAAGGAGGAGAGCTGCCGGGCCACAAGGTGTCGACATCAATTGCAAGGACCAGGCATTCAACTGCCGGCGTGGGGTTAATCAGTCCTCCCCCACACCACGACATCTACTCCATCGAGGATTTGAAGCAGCTCATATACGACCTCAAGTGTTCAAATCCTCGCGCTCGTGTATCCGTCAAGCTCGTTTCCGAAGTCGGTGTCGGTATCGTTGCAAGCGGTGTGGCTAAAGCAAAGGCCGACCACATCCTGATCTCTGGTCACGACGGCGGCACCGGTGCCTCAAGTTGGACCGGTATCAAATATGCTGGCCTACCTTGGGAACTGGGTCTAGCCGAGACCCACCAGACCTTGGTCCTCAATGACCTCCGCGGCAGAGTCACCGTACAGACAGACGGTCAGATCAGGACTGGTCGTGACGTTGCCATCGCCTGTCTCCTGGGTGCGGAAGAATGGGGTTTCGCCACGACTCCGCTGATTGCGATGGGTTGCATCATGATGAAGAAGTGCCATTTGGTATGGAACCCTTACCTTTACTGTACGCAGGCTGACCATCATTTTCAGAACACCTGCCCGGTCGGTATCGCCACCCAAGACCCTGCGTTGCGCGCCAAATTCGCTGGTCAGCCTGAACAAGTGATCAACTTCTTTTACTACGTCGCCGAGGAACTCCGTAGAATTATGGCCAAGCTCGGCTTCCGCACGATCAATGAGATGGTTGGCCGTGCAGACATGCTCAAGATCGACGAAGCATCTCGCACGCCGAAAACCCGGTATCTCGATCTCTCTACAATGCTTAAGCCCGCCTTCCAAATGCGTCCCGGTGCCCCCACTCACCGAATCCGTGCCCAAGACCACAAGCTGTACATCCGGCTCGATAATAAGTTCATCGACGAGGCTGAGCCAGCGCTCGGCAAAGGCCTACCCGTGCGAATCGAATGTGACGTCGTCAACACTGATCGCGCCCTTGGTACGACCTTATCGTACAGAGTCTCGAAGCTATGGGGGGAAGAAGGCTTACCGAAGGACACCATCCATATCAAGATGAAGGGGTCTGCCGGCCAGTCCCTTGGCGCGTTCTTGGCCCCCGGTATTACCATCGAGTTGGAGGGAGACTCCAATGACTACGTCGGTAAAGGCTTGTCTGGCGGTCGTCTGATCGTCTATCCGCCAAAGGTCTCCAAGTTCAAGGCGGAGGAGAACATCATCGTAGGAAACGTGTGCTTGTACGGTGCAACCGGGGGAGAGGCGTTCATTCGTGGTGTGGCGGCTGAGCGTTTCGCGGTCCGTAACTCGGGGGCGCGTACAGTGGTCGAAGGAACTGGTGACCATGGTTGCGAATACATGACCGGTGGTAGAGTAGTCGTCCTCGGTACCACTGGTCGCAACTTTGCGGCTGGCATGAGCGGCGGTATCGCGTATGTCTTGGATATGGCTCATACCTTCGCCAAGAGGGTTAATATGGGTATGGTTGAGCTTGGCAAAGTCGAGGATCCCAAGGAAATTGCAGAGTTGCGTGGCCTGATTGAGGATCACCGTCACTACACCGGTTCCGAGGTGGCCAATCGCGTTCTCCACGACTTCCACCACCTGGTCTCCATGTTCGTTCGCGTCATGCCCCTAGACTACAAGCGCGTCCTGGAAGAAAATACCGCGAAGGAGAAGCTCGTCAAGCAACGCCAGAGCGTAATAGATCTAATTCCCTCGCGTACGGCGAGCCAAGTTGATCTCGCGGACGCAGGCATTGCTAGGGTCCTTAGCTCTCGCGACCCCCTGACTGGTACAACCAATTCCATCAAGGGAGAGCGTCCACATGAGCAGAGTCAGATCGATATTGAGGATGCGATGGCAGAGGATGCAGCCACCAAGGAGAAGCGCGCGAAGCTCGACAAGGCTCGAGGCTTTATGAAATACAAGCGATTGCAGGAACATTACCGACCACCAAGACGCCGTGTCAAGGATTGGAACGAGCTTTCCACTCGCCTGAACGATTACGACCTCAAGTACCAGGCCGCTCGGTGCATGGACTGCGGTGTTCCGTTCTGCCAATCCGACAATGGTTGCCCTATTTCGAATATCATCCCTAAGTGGAACGACTTGGTGTTCAAGGACCAATGGAGGGACGCACTCAACCGCCTTCTCTTGACCAACAACTTCCCTGAATTTACTGGACGGGTCTGCCCTGCGCCATGCGAGGGTGCTTGCGTGCTGGGCATCAACGAATCCCCTGTCGGTATCAAGAGCATCGAGTGCGCCATTATTGACAAGGGCTTTGAGATGGGATGGATGGTCCCAAACCCTCCCCAGTACCGCACTGGCAAGAGAATTGCCATCATTGGATCAGGTCCTGCCGGTCTTGCATGCGCAGATCAATTGAACCGAGCGGGTCACACTGTCACCGTCTACGATCGGAATGACAGGATGGGTGGCCTCCTCATGTATGGGATTCCGAACATGAAGCTCGACAAGGCGGTCGTACAGCGCCGGCTCGACTTGATGGCCGCTGAGGGCATCGTACGTACTCCATATGCTTGCGCTGCTTTAGGTCACTTACCTGCTGATACAGACCTTCATTCCAAATACCAACGTCGGTGTGGATATCGATGCAAAGACTATCCAATCCCAGAACGATGCTATGGTCCTGTGTACTGGTGCGACCTGGCCTCGAGAGCTGAAGATACCTGGACGCAGTGCAAACGGCATCCATTTTGCTATGGAGTACTTGCAGAAGAACACCGAGTCCCTTCTGAACTCGAGGCTTGAGGATAACCTGTATATCGACGCCCGCGGCAAAGAAGTTATCGTCATTGGAGGGGGTGACACCGGTAACGACTGCATCGGTACTGCGATGCGCCATGGAGCTCGCAGCGTCACCAATTTCGAGCTCCTACCAAGGCCGCCAGCAACCCGCGGACGCGACAATCCCTGGCCTCAATGGCCTCGTATCTTTCGCACCGACTACGGACACACAGAGGTTGCTGCTCACTTCGGTAAGGACCCTCGAGAGTTCTGCATCTCGACCAAGGAGTTCACCGTCGACGAGGACGGTCAGGTTAAGGGTCTCAATACCGGTGAGTAGGCTCTTATTGCTCACGTTTCCCATTCTTACTTGGTCACCTAGCCCGAGTGGAGTGGACAAAGGACAGCGCAGGCCGGTGGAAGATGGAAGAAGTCCCTGGCTCTGAGCAGTTCTTCCCGGCTCAACTTGTTTTCCTTGCACTCGGATTCTTGGGACCAGAGAGCGAAACCATCGAGACTTTGGGAGTCGCGGTCGACAGTCGGACCAATATTCAGACACCGCCCAAGAAATACTCGACCAACGTTCCCGGTGTGTTCGCTGCGGGCGACTGCAGAAGGGGTCAATCGCTCATCGTCTGGGGCATCAACGAAGGCCGTGGCGCTGCTGCCGAAATCGACAGCTGGCTCACTGACGGAACAACTCGTCTTCCATACACTGGTGGCATCAAGGACCGTGTTTTCAAGGCCCCTCCCAGTGACCTCCTTCAGGAAATCGACGTCTGCGCATAAACGAACTATGACTCACGACTGCGGTTGAGATAGTATCCCATATCAATGGAATATGCTTAGATAGGTCTATTATAATTGTTTACCATGTAGGCGATTGTCCAGCATTCAATTTCTATTGAATTATTTCCTTCCCTTCTGTTGAATTCAACAGTCCAGGATGGGATATTTAGATTGGTTAGATTATCACTACAAGGACGAAGTGGCAGAGTGCTCAAATGCGTCGCAAATTGTTCAAAGAGGAGATGTCCTCAAGAAAATGTCCAATGGTGCATTCACACGTGTGAGTCGTTAGGGCGTGCGGTTGAGGGCCGATCTTCAAACTATGGGGCTGTTGTAAGCAATGATGAATGCTACTAGGGACCAAGACGTACAGCATCAAATACCTCCGCCTTGTGCATTGCTCCACGATCAACGTCGATACAATAACACATGTACAGTGTATCAGCGCTAGAACACAGATTAGCATATTGTAATAAAAAAACACTGGAAAGGAGAGATCCTACACGGCGTCAACGAGGCTCAGGCAAAACCACCCGACAAGGAAAGTCACAACCCCTCCTAGGAACGAGGCAAAGGGCGCATGTGCGGGCTTTCCTAGTGTATACGCAGTGAAAATGTATACTCCCACTGCTGCGATAAGGCCCATTGAGAAGGCGGAGAGGATGAGAAGGATGGTAAGGAGGCGATCTAATTTGATACATCGTCAGGGGTAGCTTCAGAAGGGTAATGGAACGTACAGCCAGTCTTTGTCCTCATACCTCGGGCAGATGTGAGTGCTCTGGCGCGCCGTGCGGATGCGAAGAAAGGCATGCCCGTAAGTCCGGTGTAGACTAGGGCGTAGTTGCTGAGCGTGGACATGTTTTTCATTATCCAGTGTGTTGGAGTTGCTAAATACACCGCGAATGGAGCGAGTGCAGGTGGTAACGTTATCTAACACTGGTAAGTCAGTAGCGAAAGACATGGGATTATAATGCACGGACCCTCATGGCAGCCGTAATTAAGAAGGTTGCTACATCAATTGCAGTGAGTACCAAAGCGGAAAGACACTCGGTGCCCAATGAGGGTCCGAGCGCCCGGTAAATCGCTCTTTGGGCGATTTCGACCCCATCCGTTGGAGCACCAGTGAAGTACCATGAACCTATGACGCCACTGACGGATACTCTAAGAATGTCGCGGGCGACGCACCAGGTCCAGAACCAGGCCAGCAGAGCCCCGACTGTCAGCCAACCAGCATAAGGGCGAAGGTGCCACTCCTGGTTGCCGGTGTTTTTACTGAAATAGCCGATGAGAAGGAGGTGAAAAACGAGGGAGAGGAATGGTAAAGAGATAAGAAGGGAGACGAGTAGAAGGATGGGAGAGAATGCCAGGAGTGGGAGGTGGAAAGGCTGTAATAATAACCGGGTTGTCAAAGTGACAACGGAGATGGTTTGATTGAGGAGCGATCTACGGTTGTAGAGCTCGCGGGCGGAAAGCGCCGCAAGGGCGAGAGGAACGAGGGCAAATAGTCGGAGCCTGGGTGGCTGGTAGTGAGTGATACAGATGCCAAGTCGGAGAATCAACTTACCCAATCGTCTCGGCCCAGCCACTGTCCTTTCCGGTCCAGAAGAAGCTACCAGCGAATGCGTAGGTCGCCGCGAAGAGCATGACTGCTGGTACTGCGACCGCAGTGCCCATTAGGACGGGCTGAACGGAGACCCTAAGCAAGAGGAGATGGAGATAGGAGAGGATGGCTGCTATGAGTGTGAAGAGGATGAGAAGGGGAATTGTGTGCGTGAGGGTTGAGTAGAGGGGAGTGCGTGGCTTCGGTTCCTATAGAAGCTGGGAGTGAGCAACAAGTGAAAGCAAGGGAGGTAATACCTACTGGTACGATGAAAAGAGTCACAATAGACCCCAATGCACATATACCGAGAGTCACAAACCATGTATATGCCCAAGGGAGGTCGTGGAACTTGCGCCGCGGCGTACGACCGAGTACCGGGAGCGAGAAATTGTCCGCAGTTGCTGACCTCGGTAAGAGAGACTCTGTGAGTGTCTGTTGAGTCGTCGTTCGCGATGGCTGGGAAAGTGCGGATGGCGGTAATGAATCTTCCAACAGTAAATCGAGGTTCATTGGCGGAGATCCTGACGACGATGCAGACGATGCAGGAGAGTGTGGGGGCGATGGAGAAATATGCTGCCGCCATTTCGACTGCGACTGGAGCAGCAGTGGCAACGAGTCCCGCAGGTCGCTACCCCCGCTGCCGCCATCTAGAACCTCCTCCTCGTGATGATGACGGCTGTCATTCTCTACATTATCCTCATCCTCATCCTCAATCTCCTCGAGGTTGAATGGGTCATATTCCTCTGTGTGTGCTCGTCGTCGGTCCCGGTGGTCGTGGAAGGGTGAGCTGTCGTCATCGTGGGCAGGGTGATCGTCACCCTGGACGGAGTAGAATATCGGCTGCGACTGGTTCAGAAATTTAGACGCATAATGCGAAAAACTCGCCATGACGGCGGAGGCCAACTTGACCAAACGCGCGTCTTTTGTCATCTGCCACTTCAAGCGCGAGCCACGGTTCACATAACATACGATGTTAATATTGTACGTCGTCAGCCACGCAAACCCTCTTCCGGTCTACAATATACTTTCCCACTTTTCCCTAGAAATTACGGTCTCCAGCACCGCACGATTACGCTAGCTCTTAGCCGAAAGTCGTTCCGGACTCTTGCACCCTCCCAAATTCGTACTACTCTTTTTCTTTTTCTTTTCAGATGGTGCGCTCTCTCACATACCCCTCGCGTAGCTGTCAGCTCTTGCCTTAAAGACACAATTATGCCTGGCTTGAATTGGCTCAAAGGGCAAGATCCTGTTGTGGCACTCGCAGACGAGGAATATCCTTCGTGGCTTTGGACCATAACAATGCCCAAAGTTTACACTGAGGAAGAAATGCAACCGGGTGCGAAAGGCCACAAGAAGATGCTCCGAAAAGAACGAAGAGCGGAAATCAAAATGGGTAACTTTATGAAAACCCAATAAAAATGTGATGCGTACCGCTCAGCTACACGTGATACGTATGGATGCCATGTAGGATTGGTACAAAGTGATACTACTCCCTTCTGTATATGTACTGCTGGGTAGTCTCTCGGTGATATGGATTCCGTCCCTCGCGACTCCCTGCATCTGTGCGCAGCTCAAAATCATTTCGCACCCCTCACACCCGTACCACATCCACAACAAAACCTCGACCCGTGGCCATAGTAAAAGTAGCACCATCCTCTGCGATCAAACTTGCTACTGTGTGCACGCGTTGACACGATGGCTTCGAGACCAAAACGAAATAGACCGTCATACGCCAAGATCTTCCAGCCGGTCTTCTCGGACGAAGAGAAAAACGTTACAGATGTCGTGGGAGGTTCTGATTTGGAAGTCGGCAGCGTTTTTGATCCAACGGTCGGGGCCGAAGGCGGATATGTCGCCGAGTCTCCCTCCGACGAGGAGCTGGACGAGCTGGTTGATGAAGAAAACAATCGGACAAATGATGACGAAGAAGATAGTGAGTCTAGGAGTAGTATGGACGACGGGCCGGTGCTCCGCGAAGGCGTGAAGTCCCGGAAGAGAGGGACCGAATCCGCGGCTGCCGTGAACGCTGCAACCCCAACTCCTGGTACACAAAACCTTCTCAGTGTCTCGCGTCCACACCGCCCCGGTATCAGTGACGCTCCCAACCTTCCCTCTAAGGACCATCGACATCGTCCGAACGGCCTTTGGGCACCCCCATCAGATGTGTACCGCCTTTTATCACCTCCGATTCCGTTTTCCAAGTCTGAGGTCGTCCGTACTAACTCCACGGATCATCCGGCCGTCATGCAACGTGTCAAAAGAGCTTGGACTAACAGTTCCGGGACTGGACCTGTTTGGGAACTTCTGGAGGATCGTGCTTTCTTCAAAGAGGAATGGATTGATTATGATATATCCTCTCGGAAAGGTAGAAAACTGCGTCCGGTGGTCTTTTCTACTGTGAGGGCACAGCAACCGCAAATCTTATCTCGCGAGTGCGTTCGCTTTGCTGTGACGTCCTTTAATTGGCCTCAGTCTCTCTTCTGTGATAGAGATGCTTCTCGATATCTTCCTCATGACAAGCACGATCTTTCGACCGTCGAGGTGTCTGTTGGTCCTGTCGAATCACAATCCCCCCGCCATCTAGGCTTATTTGACTCTTTGGTTTTAGGTAACTTAAATTAAATACAGGTCTCGTAGCTGTCACTTATGGTCTGCAGAACAGGCTAAACAAGATGCTCGGGCTCACCTCTTCTTTGCCGGCGGGCCTGTATCTGCACTAGACTGGTGCCCGACTTCTCCACATGTGCTTAAATGTAAGTCTTACTTTCTCACAACTGCACCCTGGTTTATACTTCGCTGGTCTGCAGCTCGTGGAGGTGCTCAATATCTAGCATTGGCCCCCCTCCCATCACTTGACCACCGCACCACTTTCCATGGCAGTCCACCATCTCCCTCTTGCATCCAGTTCTGGTCTATCTCTCCAACGACAAATCCAGACAAGGGAGACGAATCGCATGATATGGAGGTATCCTGCCAGATAGTGGCTTGTATCGACGACGGGCCCGTGAGAGATATAAAATGGACGCGTCTTCCCTCGCACGACGACCCCTGTACGCAGAATTCTTCCTATTTTCGTTCCTGTGTGACGATTCTATACGCACAGCAAGCAAAGGTATCAGGAAGCTCGGCGTTCTGGCCGCCATTACTGAACCAGGGGACCTCTGTTTATACGTCATCCCCTATCCGTGTGACCTCCGACGACCCGACATGCAGGAGGCAATTAGAGAGCCTGTTTTCTGTAAGTCATACGTACATCGCTCTCATATATTCCTCATGTGATGCGATATTTCCCAAGTCAACTTATCCCCTGCGGTACGAGTAAGGTTACCAGGAACTCACTGCACATGCATCGATTGGGCAAATGGAGAGAGTATTGCCGTCGGGTGTAGTAATGGTGAATGATTATCCAAAACCGTGGTACTTGTTATACTCTAACCTCTAACAGGGTTTGTGGCCATATACCATATCCCCTCTAATGCCTTTGCTAGTGCCAGTGAGCCCTCAGGCCGGCTCTCCGCACAGCTCCGCTGATTCGGTTGAAAAGACATAAACCCAAGCTATTACTTCCCAGTCCACCAAAACTCTGTTCGTTCAATTTCGTGGATCCGCGTTCCACCGTGCGACAGCAGCGGACGATTCCATATTAACGAGGACCCAGCAATTATCTTCACGGCTGGTGTCGAGGGTATTGCTAAGATTACAGATACAAGGGACCTCTGCCCTCGTATCGTCGTTCGCAATCGTGGTAGGTGAAATTGAAGTTCAACGAATTCTCTCCTCTGATCAAGACCGTAGAGATCCCGTACTCGACGTCATTCTCTTCGATGACCGGCTGTATCATTGCATCTGACATTGATTATTGGATCAAGGTCTGGCAAGTTGGGTCAGCATTCCTCGGCCGAGGGCATAATCTGTTAGACACAGGCGGCTCGCCATTGGTGCGCCATTAACTCAGTCAGACTTCTATAACTCCTTAATGGTTTGCAGACAATATCTTGTTCCGATCTGCATCCATATGCCGCAGTTGGCAGTGCAGATGGCTCTTGTACCACTGCTAACCAACTACGATCAACACGACGAGAGGCTTCTGTGGTATGTTGTCTCCCGCCGTGCAATTTCATAATCTTCTCAAGTGAGAGTAGCCACTCTTCAACCACAAGGTGTTTCAGATCGAATACAGCAAGAAGACAGGTACCTACCGGATGCTGGATCACTTCCTCCCTTTTGAAACAGGAGCGGGAGATGGAAAGGCACAAAATATAGCAACTGGGAAGCGGGCAAAGGCCACTGAAAATAAAAAGGAGAAAACCCAAACCCGTTATGATGCTGGTCTCTTTGATGGGTCCTCCCTTTGGCCACGTGAGGCCTCCGTTCTTTCCACGTGCTGGAACTCATGTAATGGTCTTGAGAATGCTCCTTGGCTAGCCAGTGGGACTGCAAGCGGGTTGGTACGGATAGATTGGCTCCAGGGCCGGTGGTTCCGAAATGCTATTCCTTACACAGGTATATCCAACATCAGACTCGAAGGGCAGCCATTGGAAGGTCACAAATCTGATTCTGAGTAATTAAAGTGGTTTACTGATAGATGATATGGGGAGAGAATGAATGCAAGCTGGGCTTGAGAAGTGGAAACATTCAGGAGAATACCATGGGTAATGGAAAGGCTCAGACAGTCAAGGAACCTCAACTCTTGCACCTGATCAATATTCCAGTATATTTCTTTGTTGTTACTTTGCCATCAACCTCTACAAGTATGCAAATTGGGGTAGAAAAGGTCACTTGACTATAATCCATAGTGCAGGGGGGGTTATAGGATATGGTATTATGACCAACATAATCTACAAGTGTCAATTAATGCTTTAATATGTGCCAACACAAAATTGCTAAATCCACAGAAGTGCCTGCCCTCAAGGCTTTGGAATTTTGGATAAATTCCTTTTAATTCATGATAATTTCAGAGTATTAAATACCAATTCAATAAATAACCTTTGTTTACTAGTGTTTGGGTCAGAATACAGTAGATATGATGACTCATCCATCAAACATTCCAAATGCCAAGTCATCTCCTTGTAACTCACCCTTATGATGACTCAGACTCTTGCTTTGTGACTCACAAATCATGTGACCCTCTGATAGGTACTGTATGTTGGTGGTCCTGTGGCCACCAAATGTCTTTTAGCTATTGAGTGTGCATACCTGTGTGATTAGTATTGGGGCATAAAAAATTTATTAGTTACTTTTGCTCACTTTATATCTATTTGGTGAATATTAAGAGGATGTTAGGTGGTGGCTGTCTGGGTGACAGTTTGACAGTTTGGCCAAGTTTGGCCACTCATAAAGACATGAAAATTTTCACAGAAATTTGAAGTAGTTTAAACATCCAATGAAACATAAAATTGTGTCTAGCCATCATAGTCACCATCTGTGTTTGCATATCCTGAGTCCTCTGAGTGCTCTACTGTATCCACAAGAACTTCAGTAGGGCACCAGCATAGTGAGGGTGTACCATGGATTCAGGAAGAGGAGCACTGTGGCAGAACAAGTGAATGACCATGCTTGCCATTAAAGAGTTAGCAGGCAGAATGCACTTGTTGCAAGGTAGAGTAAAGGGGATAGGTAATGGTAATGAAAGAAGAAGTATTGGTTTAGTGACCTTACTGCTGGACAGGCCACAAGAGAGGTAATGGATAGAGTAAGGTAAAGTAGAGTATTGGCAGTTAAAGACAAGATGGGGATCACTCCTCATGCTGCCTCTCTGCTGTGATGAAAGTCACTTTTACCTCTATTTTTCATCCTTTTTTCCTTACATTTTCGATACCATTACCACTAAGAGGTGGCAAGTTGCCAACAAAGAGACCTTACTGTGGCATTCCTGGGCACTATGGCCTTCTTGGCCTTCCCAGTCAACACAGCCTTCATGGCTAACTTGGCATTACCAAGACTATGATGTCAACTATGATGACAGGGCTGCTGACTCATGCAGCCATTCAATACACTTCCCTATACAGTGTGGCCTTCTGTGGCCAGTCTTACTAAGCCTTCGGAGCTTCTATCAACACAGTTCTATTACTAGACTGTCACTCTCTGGCTTCTCTAGCTTCCTACACTGTGTGATCTGTCTTCTCTACTCATTAGTCATTACTCAGCAAGTCATGTGTGTGCTCTTCTCTACAATAGCATTAGCTTCTCTATACAATACTGTGGTTCTTACCTTACAATAGTCATTCTCTTTAGGCACCTTCTGTGCCATGCAGCTTTACCTTTAGCTTTACTTTACCTCATGTAGTGCTTCTTCATAGTGTTACTTCTCTACAATATAAGGGGCCAGACTTGGTGGGCGAAGTGTTCCCCATCTTGTCTTTCAAGCTCATTACCCTATTCTTTACTCTACCAACCTAAGAGCCTCACCAGCCTTGGGATCTTTACTCCTTACTCACATTATTCAACCTTACAGTCCACTACACCTTCCCCCTTTACTCTACCTATAGTCAATGCCATTCCCTGTGCTCCCCTATCAGTAACTTGCAATGGTTCATCCCACGTTTTATCACATCTGCCCTTATCTTGGTAATGAAGTAACACTATGAAGAAGTGCTACATGAGGTAAAGCTAGTGCTAATTATTGTGGAACAGATTCTCAATGATTAGCAATCATATTTATATGCCTTGATGTACACTCCATTTTATGATATTTATCATCCTGGGCATCATTCATGAGTACCACAATCAATAAGTATCATAAATCATTTGCACTCATCTGGGTTTGAACTGCAATCTTGAGTTCTGCCTGCCCTCAAGAATATTGCTTTGTCACCCACCTGTGTGAGTCATTCCAGACCCAACCATACTAACTCAAATCTAATACTATTGAGGTTGTTGGGCTATCCAAACATGACACATAGCAACCCTATAGTCTTAGGACAAGGCATCAATCACAACCAGGGTTGCAGTGTTAGCACAGGAGGATCAGCACTAATCACTGCCTTCTGGCACAGGATAATTATGTAAAATCAAAGTAAACCTATGTAGAAATGCAGGGCTATGTAGGGATACGAAACCTATAAAAGTGCGACCCTGCAGACACCCCTAAATGACAATCTTTTCACCAATCATTATCTGTCAAAGCCTTACTTGCCTAACAAGCCCCATTAGCAAGCCTACCTGAAATAAGAGGTACAGAGTGCCCAGAGCTCTAGGCCAATGGCAGGACAGATTTTGTAAGCATTTGCCACAACTCCTATCTCAATCAACTTAGTCCTTACTTGCTCTTATTATCTATTGTAAGTGTTGTGTATATCAACTATTAGTCTGAGGTTTATAAGCCTAAAGGTATACATTGCTGCTCACATAGATACCCCTATCATCACTCACCAAAAAGTGTATATAGTGATATTTCTCTATTAACAAATATACCTATATATGTGGGACTGAAGTAATAGTCCTCAGGTTTAGACCCAGGCTACTAGCATGTTACATATTAAATTTATATAAAATTCACCAACATGTAACATTTGGGGGCCTCACTGGGAAATTAAATCTGCAATCCATAGATGAAATCATCATGTTTCATCTATCCCTTAAGTGCACTGGACACACCAATAATTATATTTCAATCAAATCTTGAAAATTTCTGTAAAAACCACTGGAGACATTGCTGTGCATGATATTCCAGTATATAAAGCATGTCTCAACAACACTTGCCATGTTTACCACACTCAAGAACAGAATCTTTCTCATCAAAAAGAATTCCAGTCCCCAAGACCTGCAAGACAAAATTCACAAAGAACACAAGACTAGTAGTTATATCAACCCAAATACTATGCAAGCCAATATTTTGGTTCATGTATCCCCTCAAATCCTGGAATTGCCCCTGCCCCCTGAGCTACAGCCATTGTGACTCACAGCACCAATCAACAGAGGACCTCATGTAAGAACTAGTACTGGAACATGCCCTAGAACATCAGTGTCAATTATCCCAGAACTAGTCAATGTCATGTCCTCAGGGTCAAGCCCCTATGTCTTCAGAATGTCTGCTACAGCACCCACACTACCCACACTCAACACCAGTAATAGAACTAGATGCTCTATTCCAATTCTCAACACCCCTCAATCAGAAACTGCCAGAAGTCCCTATCATTCCCCCAACCTGACTAACCACTCCCATTCAACACATCAGCAATCACCCAATCCTAAGAGGACTGCCACTCCCACCTGAAGATCACAGAAGTGCTGAAATCCAAGCCACCAGAATGAAACTTGATGAAAATATGGAAAATGGACCATTAAACATGGAAATACTAACACTAGCAATGGTTTTTGTGATTGCCATCTTTTGCAAAGAAAGCCCCCAACATCTGATCATCAAGAAACCCAACTCCATAACCATTGTAAAGAGGAATAAAGAGGAAATCAGAGCTCAGATTTTGGAGCAAAGCATTAGAACTATACTGAGAAGAGGAAAAGAGCATAGAAAATGACTATAGTCCAGTTACTATTTGGTACCCCTATCCCCTAGCTGCCATGGCAAAGGAGGAGTATGCCACCACCAGAGAAATGATGAAAGCACATGCTTTAGAAGCCCAAAAGAAATGGAGGACTCTGTACACCAATACACCATGAATTTGTCTGTCAGAAAAAGATTGGGCCAGAGTAACCCCTATCAACAGAACTTTTGAATTTCTACAGGAAATAATACTGTGTCTCACCACCTGCCAACTCACACCACCTACCAATGCAGGCCCTTCTGCCACATTATGCAGCAGTGCTGTACTTATATTCAATAGATATTAATTAATGATAAATATAATGAGATTGTAAATTGATTTTTTGGGGACTTTAGGTGCCCTACACTCTGCACAATCAAGCCAAGAGAACCATGACCCACTTGAGGAGGCCACAAACTAAGCTAGATGAGTGTGATAAAACAAGGGGATTACCATCCTCAAGTAAGTGAGACAGATCAGGTGGAACAGCTTGACTATAAGGTAAAGATGACAGGTAATGGTGATGGAATAAAGTGAGTAATGGTTAATGAGCTTACAAGCTAACAGGCTGCAAATAGGCTAATGGGTAGTGTAGTGTAAAGTAATGAACATGGTGTAAAGACAAGATGGAGATTGCTCTCCACCTTGCCTTGGCCCTTTATATTGTAGTGAAGGAACACTATGAAGAAGTGCTACATGAGGTAAAGTAATGCTAAAGTAAAGAAGCATGGTGCCACAGTGCCTAGAGAGAATGACTATTGTAATGTAGAGAACCACAGTTGTGAATAGAGAAGCTCAAGAAGGCTTTGTAAGGCTGGCCACAGAAGGCCACACTGTATAGAGAAGCTAGGAGAGTGACTTGCAAGAAGCAAGCCCTGTGTGATGAAAGTCTCTTTTTCCTCTTTTTCCTCTATTTTTGGGATATATTTTCAACCTTATTACCACTAAGGGTGGCAAGTTGCCAACAAAGAGTCACTATAGTGGCATTCCCAGGCATTACAGCCTTATCAGCTAACTTGGCATTACCAAGACTATGATGTCAACTATGATGATAGGGTTGCTTACTCATGCAGCCATTCAATACACTTCCTTATACAGTGCAGCCTTCTGTGGCCAGCCTTACTAAGCCTTCTGAGCTTCTATCAACACAGTTCTATTACTAGACTGTTGCTCTCTGGCTTCTCTGTGCTTCCTCCACTGTGCAAACTGTCTTCCTTATTCATTAGTCATTACCAAGCAAGTCATGTGTGTGCTCTACTCTACAATAGCATTAGCTTCTCCATACAACACTTGTGGTTCTCTCATTACAATAGTCATTCTCCTTAGGTGCCTTTGGGCCAGTGGCATTTACCTTAGCCTTTACTTTACCTCATGTAGTGCTTCTTCATAGTGTTACTTCTCTACAATATAAGGGCCAGGCTTGGTGGAGAGCAATCTCCATCTTGTCTTTGCATCTAACCCCATTACCTTTTCCTTACTCTACCTTACCCTAAGCCAGCTTGTGCCTTAACAAGGTGAGTTCCTTACCTCTTATGTAATGAAACTAGACCTCACCACTAGATTCCCCTTGTTTTTCCCTACATTTTGGTACCAATTTCGACTCTTGCTTTGTTATCACATGATCTGGATACACACCAATCATGTGATCACCTTCCTTTGTCACTATGATGTCATTCCCAACACACACATCATGTGACTGGTACCTTCTATTCCCACTCCATGATGTTCTCTTCAATGGTCTATTCAGACCTTACTTCTATTCTCCTACTCCACACCCTACTCTTCGCTTCTCCACTCAGGCCATTAGCTTCTATTCCCACTCCACAACTTCTCCATATGACCAACTCTTGTTAGTCACCTTACATTCCCACTCCACAACATTCTCCCTACTTCTCCCAATACATTCCCCTTAGTCAGCATTCCCACTCCACAGCTTCTCTATATGACCAACTCTTGTTAGTCACCTTATATTCCCACTCCACAATGTTCTCTTTACTTCCTCCATACATTCCCATTAGTCAGAACTCCCACTCCACAACCCACTCCCAACTTCTCTCTCTACTTCCATACAGTTATCTTAGTCATACACTACCTTATGTCAGCAGACAGTCTTTACTATATATACAATGCCAGAGACAATGAAGAACCTCACTTCATCTTCATTGATTACTCACTTACTTGCTTGCACCTAAGTCACTGCTTACCTGCAAGCCACTTTTACCACATCTTACTCATTATATTCAACCTTACAGTCCACTACAACCTTCCCCCATTACTCTACCATGCAACAATGCATTCTGCCTGCTCACTGTCCTTTTACTCACAAATGGTAATCCTTGCATTTTATCACACCCTGTCATCATGGTTGACATCATAGTCTTGGTAATGCTGAGTGAGCCAATAAGGCCAAGAAGGCTGCAATGCCTGGGAATGCTGCAAGAATGTCCCTTTGTTGGCAACATGCCACCCTTAATGGTAATGATATTGAAAATGTAGTGGAAAAATAGAGGAAAAGAGGAAAAAGAGACTTTCATCACAATAAGTGGGACTCATGAGAAGTGTACATAATTAACTAATTATTCACTAGATACACTACAGAGACCCTAACCCTGCATGTGTTCAACATGGCCATGTGGGATACAAGAGGTGCAGGTTGGCAAGAATGCACCCACCAGGCAATCACTGGACCAACTAGGAGGCAATGAAGGTCAGTTTCATATATTCTATGCTCCACTAAGTGTATGAGTGACCAGAGAAAGTTATTCACCAGGAAAATGAGGTACCAGCATGTTGTGTGTGCTGTTGTGCAATTGAGCCACTTTGAGTGCATTGCAAGGGTTCTGTGCAAATCTGAAGCAAGGGCCTATCATATTAAATCAGATCATAGCTGAAATATGCATATATTTGAAACACTCACCCAAAAATAGTACTTACACAACCATGCAACTCACCATCCTTCTCCCATGAAACTGCCAAAGACCACTGCAAATCACAAACAGCTCCAGGAATATGGGATTTCTGTCCAAAAGGCTATCTCAACCATCTGGGCTGAGCAAAATGTGCCACAAGCTGAGCAGCAGTCAATTTGTGAGGTTGCATGTGTGTAGAGTGTTGGCCCTACAACTCTACAACATCAAGTAGCAGGGATTCCAACTTGAGGGGAAGCACAGGAGGGCCAGCAGGCCATGACAGCAGCACAAGAACAAATCCTTATTCAAATGCTCAAATATTGCGGCCGCCATGGTCCCAATGACCAAGACAATGGTCTGTCAGTATGCTAAAGCCATCTGTGGACATACCCTTGACAAGAATTGGCCTGACCACTTTGAGAAACAGCACCCAGATGTCACAACCAAGCTGACTACAGGGTTGCAGTCTGTCCATGCAGGAGCTCTTAACAGAGCAAACTCCAGTGGAACCTATGACCTCAAGGAGTTCTTGACAAATGAGTACAACATTGCACCTGAGAATGTATACAATGCCAATGAGAAAGGTGCAATCCTGGGTGATGGTCAGGTCAGGGTATTGGTGGACTGGAACCAAAAGACTGTTCATAGGGTTCAGGATGGAAACTGTGAGACAGTGACCATCATGGAGTGCATCTCAGCAACAGGAGTGTCCCTGTGGCCAACAGCCATCTTCAAGGGACAACAAATAAAGGATTTTGATGCACTGTGATGCAGAATAGTTGAGGAAGTTGCTTGAACAGTGAGAATTATGGCCATCCAGTATGAGAAGCCAAACCCTATCACTCTTGTTAAGCTCAGTGGTTTGTGGGTTGAACATATCCTTGAGCCAAATGTAGCCAAGCTCTTGATCAGTCCACCCATTTGGTGAAACAGCCACCCTGAACCTGACCATGTCAGTCAGCCATCTAGTGAACACTGCAATAAAGACTTACAATGCATTTGCAAGATTTGCACCAGGTTTGAACCAGTATCCCTTTGCCTTCCACCCCACACAACTCATGCACTTCAACCCTGTGATGTTGGTGTCTTCTCACCCCTGGCAGCTGCATGGCACTCTGAAGTTTCAGCAATGCAATCAAATGGGGAGGATGTGACAAGACAAAATTTTCTTCAAGTCTATGCAAGGGCTCAAGATAGGGCAATTACACCGCACAACATTCAAACAGGATGGCACAACACTGGTGGAGCTCCACCCACTTGACCATACTGCTATCCCAGATGAGGCATATGCCCCAGCAAAGAACACCACCACACAGGCAGCTCTTCCAGAGCATTACCTGGACACCCCTACTTTTGGCTGCAGCAAGTCCTCTGTGGCACCCACACCTCTGCCCACCAATGACAACCCACTACCTGCCAACACCATTGCCATGGCCACAGCCATGGCCATCCCAGTACCAGCCATAGCCTCTTCACCTCCTCCCTTGTCATTGTGTGAAGCTTCCATTCCTCCCCCATTCCTCCACACCTCTGAAAGTCCTGTGATATGGACTCACAGATCCACCCTTTCACCACCATGCCTTCCTTCAACCTCCCAGACATTGACCCTCATAATGGCACCCCAGATACACTGGAAACTGCACAAAAAATCCCCTCCCCAGTCAAGAGGTCTGCCATTCCAAAGTACCTCCCACTCCAGGCCACACAGAACCAGCTGATGGAACAAATTGATCAACTGAGGCAACTTTGTAACCTCATGGGATGTCAAATTGAGGCTGGTGCAGCAGTGAAAGCATGTTTCTTTAAGCAAAATCAGCAGGTTATGACAAAATTGAACAAGAAGTCAAAAATGTCAAAGCAGGGGGTATATCTGAACACAGGAGCATGTCACCTTACCTCAGAAGAAGGTCTTCAGGTTGCTGGATACCAAACAGCAAAGCCATTGTTGAAGAAACTATTTGTTGAACTTTGCAAGACAGCCAAAGTGTGAGGAGTAGCCATCAAGAGGGCAGCAGCCTTTACTGTGTTAGAAGAGGATATAGTAAGTCAGTGTTCTTACAAGATGGATGATTGGAACTGAAGCTATGATGAATTAGGACCTGGGATTGTCTGGTGGCACAGGAAGTTGAGTCCATGGCTCTGCACCAGATCAGGATGGAGATGGGGATGACAGGAGATGGACAGAGGTGACAATGACTTCAATTCTGCCCCATTCACTGCTCCAGCCTTTCCTGCTGACCCTCACACACATAACACTCAAGCTGTATCAGCAGGATGTGTGAAAGCCTCAATTGGAGAAGTTCCAACTGGCTCCAGAGGTCATTGCATGGCCAAAAAACAAGTGCAGCTGGCTGTTACCACCATGCAAGTATTGCCACCAGCAAAGATGGCATTGGGGGACACTGGAAGGAAGAGCAAGAACTCACCTTATGCACTACAGGGTGCAGTTGTTGCAGTACCTTGATGCACTGCCCATTTGGCAAAGTAGGGGGGCTTTGATGGTGTGTGCTTACAACCATAACATGTGGTGAGAAGGGATATGAACACCTATCAAATCATGGCCAAGTCACAAACTTCTCAGTCAAATTTTATAATATAATAGGGGTACTATAGCATACATTGGTACCCACCACCCATCCATGGGCATTTTGCAGTTGACCAGCAGGCAAATCAGCCTTAGCTGTGTCATCACATGATGGCTGACAGTATAAGGTGTATTATTAGGTGCTGTGGCTGATAATATGACAGAGTAACTGTGTTTGTTGGGGCCCACTACAAACATGTGAGTACATGACAAGCAGAGTGAGTCCTTACACTCCTAAATCCTTGTGGTAATGTACAGGGCCCTTGATAGTATCCTGCATGTTTCAGGTGTGCTTGGCATATTAACACACTTGTGACACATATAGAGACATGGGAGAAGGCAGGTGGCTATGCTTCCCCTTGCAGGTGTTACTCATACCCATCACTCCCTAGGTTCTACCTTGTATAATGAATATAGTGTGGGTTTTACTCATTCCCATCTCTCCCTACCTTGGTCACTCACAGTGGTTATGAGCCCTGTGCACTAGAGTGCCAGAAATCACCATTACTACCTCTAGTTACTTCTGCCTTGCACCGCACACAGTGACAAGCTATCTGCAGTATCCTGCATCTGTTGCGGACGCAATTATTGCACCAATTTTGGGTTCTGATGCACCAGCTGTTCACCAGCTTACCTGCCCCTCTCGTTGCTCTAACTGACCACTCGTCAGCTCCCTAGCAGCCTAACTAGGAGCTCAATCACCTTGCAAAGTTGCACAAGGTTCTGCCCCACCTGGCCTGTCTCTCATGCCAAGAATCGCGACTTGCAGCATTGCGGCTACCTAGCAATTATTAAAAACTCTCTGGACCACTTGTATGAACCCTGCAAACCTCCGAAAACTCCATAATCTCACCTACTCAGCCTCCAAACTTCCCATCATGTCCACCAATGATGCATTGAACACTGATTTCACTACCAAATGCCCTGAACTCACTAAAGGTTGCTGGCCTGCATGGTTGTATCATACAACACTTCACCTGCAGGAGGGCGTCCTAGGCCTTGTCAAGGGCGACGGGACCTGGATGCAGCCTACAATACAGGGCCGGGTATTATGAGTATGTATGCCTTGCTGAGCATGCCTGTTCATCCTGCGCATGCTCGGGACCCCTCTGAATACAAAAGGACCGACTACGAAGTGCAGCTATCAGACTGAAGCATGGGTTTGAACCAGACACGCATACAGCAAATTCCTCAATGCTCTGCAGAGCACTGGGGAGTCGACTGTGCAATTCGGTGAGTGCGTGTGTGGCCTGCTGCTACTCCCTCATCATGCTCAAGGAGGAACTCTGGATGCATGTTGTCCTTCGCAGTCTCGTGCCTAGCTTCCAGCACATTAGAAACGGCTATGCCGGCGCAGGGAGCCACATTGGAACGGCTACTTGACTCCAATGATGCAATGGACTCTGCTACCGGCCCAGGCAGCCTTCGCCACACAGGCAGCCCCCAGCAACATACTCAACTCAGCAGGCCACCTCCATTGCCATTGCCCTGCCTGTTCGACTGCTTGTGGTGTGAGACCAATGGCAACCACTTCACTGAGGAGTGCCACAACCTGCAGCAAGCGCTCCGAGGAGCAAAGCACAGCCAACCTCATCCGGTCCAAGGTCAGCACTAGCAAGGGCAAGCCACAGCAAGCCAAGCCCGCAGATGCCGCACCTGCAGAGCTTGCTGGTGAGCAAGTACATCATGTCCTCTTCAGACCTTGTCGCTAATCAATACTGGAACCCACACACAGGGGCCACATGCAATATGAAACTGCACAAGAGGTGGCTCACTCACTACCAACTCCACCGCATCCCCGTGTGGCTAGGGGATAACAGTATTGTCTGGTCTGAAGGGATTGGTGTTTGCTGGTTTGAGCCATTCCTAGAGTGGGTATCCAGGACCCCTGGTGCGGTTCTCCAATGTACTCTATGTACCTTGCCTTACTTTCTCCCTTACTGCGCATGGCTATGCTTTCATTGGTACTGGTCGCTGCCTCTCCATCAGGCCAGAGTCGCAGAGCTCTGCATTGGCCGGCTTCAAGGTCACACCCTACCTGCACTACATGCACCCAATACTGCTTATATTGCTGCTGTTGCACCACTCACACTCCAACTCTGGCATTCAACCACAGGTCAATGGAGGTACTGGTGATATTATCTATAGCCTCACGATCACGGATGACTTCACCTGCTGACGTTGGCTCAAGCTGCTCACTAACAAACGCGAGGAGACTATCCTAGAGGCATTCAAGGAGTACAAGGCAATGGCTGAAGCCCAGCACCCTGCTTGCAAGCTGGTCACAATCCTAGATGACAACGGAGCTGAGTTGATTGGGAACCGGATTGCAGCATGGCACAAGGAGTACGGCATGCAAACCCAGCACACTGTGCATGCGACCCCTCAACAGAATAGGAGAGCAGAGTGTGGCTTCAGGGACTTGGCCGAGAGTGCTACCTGGATTCTGGCCAGAGCAGGGATGGCTGTGGGCAGAGGCTGCTCATGCCTCCAACTACATCTACAACCAGCTCCCCCACAGCGCAGTAGGCTGTTCCCCCTTTGAGCTCCGGTATGGCCACAAGCCCAATATTGCTAACCTCCATGTGTGGGGCTGCTTGGCCTATGTGCACCTGCAGAAGGACCAGAGAGAGGAGCTCGAGTATGGGACACACACCAGGCTTTGGACCTTCATTGCTTATTGTGATCACTACAAGGGTTGGGAATTCTTGGAGCATGAGACTCGTAATAGGGTGGTCTCTAGGGATGTCCTCTGGCAGGAGAACACATTCAAAAATGCACCCTGGACCCCCTGGCCTGAGGAACACCCTGGACCGCAGCCCCCTACACCACAGGAGGCTCCAGCCGCACCGCAGTATGCCACCATTCTCAGATGATGATATCCAAGATTTCAAGGGAGATGACCCCCCTCTGGTGACACCAGTAGCCCCTGCTCCTCCAGCACTCCCTTCAGCACCTCCAGCGCAACATGCCTGCTCTCAGCCTCCTCCTGCACTACGTCGCCCCATTCGCCAGCGATTCGAGCCTCACCCTGGTCAGAAATGCCATCACTCATCCCAATTCCTGCATGCATGTTGGCCTTTTCAGCAGCCCAGCAAGCATGTACCGCCTCTAGCGAGCCCTCAATGCCCAAGACCTTCAAAACAGGCCCTTGCTCGTCCACAGAGAGCAGAATGGGAGGAGGCTTGCCAACAGGACATAGCCGCGCACATGGAGAAATGGTACATGCCTGGTCAAGCTCCCTCCTGGCCGCATTCCTGTTGGATCTCGTTGGGTGTTCCACACAAGCGCACTGCAGACGGACGAGTGGTACAAAGCCGTCTGGTGGCCCAAGGGTCACCCAGCAACCTGGTTGGGACGTTGTTGAGTCCTTCGCCCCCCATAATCCGCCTCTCTGTTGTGCATGCAGATATAGCCTCAAATGCAGCTTGATTAACATTACTACTGCTTTCCTGAATGGAGGCCTTGAGGGTTTGAGCAGTATTCAAAGGATGGCTCACCTCTCTACTACCAGCTCACGAAGGCGCTCTATAGCCTGAAGCAAGGGGGAAGGCAGCGATATCTCAAGCTCAGCAAAGTCACAATGGAGATTGGGTTTGCGAAGGTGTGAAGTGAGGTGGTTGTACCAACCTATGTGGATGACTGTCACATCATTGGAAGAACCAGGGAGGCATTCAGCACATTAATGCAGAACTGCAAGAGCACTTCACATTTGCAACCTGGGACCTACCAACTAGTTCCTTGGTATTGATGTTCAGCATAACCACTCCATGTGCCAGATTACCCTATCACGCTTCAACAATTGTGCAGGGAAGGCCCATTGGACTGCAGTGAAGCATCTCCTGCACTACATCAAGGGCACTCTTGACTACAAGCTCCACTACAGACCCAGTCCTCACCCTGCTGCATTTGCCTCTTTCTCAAATGCCAACTTCACGGGAGAAATTGACTCTGCCAGGTCAACTGGTTTTGTGCTGCTCACAGGTGGTGGTGCTTGTTCCTGGTCGTCCAAACCGCAGTCTCGCGTTGCTCGCTCGACCACCGAGGCAGAATTCATTGCTGGTAAGTCCTGCACCTGGGACATGGCCTTCTTCTGGTACACCCCGGAAGATTTGGGCGACAAGATCACTCTGCCTGAGCCACTGGGCGTGGATAATTAATCATCTATTCGTGTAGCATAGAACCCAGAGCATCAGTGACATATGAAACACCTTAATCCAATCTACTATGGCTTAAGGGAAGAGGTAGAAGCCGGGGAAACCTCTCCCCACTTTGTCCCAACTGTGGGAATGCCTGTAGACATTCTGACCAAGGCATTGACCCGAGAGTGGGTTGCTGTAAACATGCTGGGTCTTCAAAGGTGAGGATTGGCCTCATCAGGGGGGTGACCTGGAAGGATAAAATTGAGGAATTTGCTGAGTTTATCTAGGCAATTGGCAGCAGTGTCCGGCTCGAACGCCTGCTTCAGGGTCTGATAGACACGCTGGGGGTCATTGGGGGTCGATGTCCTTGACCCTGGCTTCAGCCAGGGGCCCCACGCATAAGTAGGCACGCTCAGCAAGGCGTACATACTCATAGTAGTTCCGGCCCTGGGTTGTAGGCTGTGTCCAGTCACCCTCGACAAGGCCTAGGATGCCCTCCTTCTACAGGGGAAGTGTTATATGATACCACCATGCAGGCCAGCAACCTTTGGTGAGTTCAGGGCATTTGACAGTGAAATCGGTGTCCAATGCATTGTTGGTGGAAATAGTAGGAAGTTTGGAGGCTGAGTAGGTGAGATTTTAGAGTTTGCAGGGTTCGAACCAGTGGTCCGGAGATTTTTTAATAATTGCTTGGTAGCTGCAATACTGCAAGTTGTGATTCTTTGCATGAGAGATGGGCCAGGTAGGGCAGACCCTTTGCAAGTTTGCAAGGTGATTGAGCTCCTAGTTAGGCTGCTAGAGAGCTGGGGAGTAGTCATTTAGAGCGACGAGAGGAGCTAGTGAGCTGGTGAACGGCTGGCGCAGCAGAATGCGAAATTGGTGCAATAACTGTGTTCTTAGCAGATGCAGGACACTGCAGATAGCTTGTCACTGTGAGCAGTGCAAGGCAGAAGCGAATAGTGGCCCTGATGGTGAGGTCTAGCACTCTAGTGCACAGGGCACATAACCACTGCGCGTGACCAAGCCAGGGAGCAATGGGAATGAGTAAGACATGTGATATATTCATTACACAAGGTAGAACTAACCTAGGGAGCAATGGGGATGAGTAAAACCTGCAAGGGGAACGATAGCCACCATTCCCACACAAACTGGAGGCCGGAGGGTGCACCGAAATGAGGGGAAATGTAGTACATAGTGAGGAGGGGCCAAGACACAAGTTACAGTGATAACAACTCAAATAGAAGGGGAATTACCATCAATTTTATCCTTCTGCTTATGTTGCCCTTGTTGGACCACTCACTCTCCAACTCCAATGTTACAGTGCAGAGGTTTCCAGAAATGTCTACTTAGTAACTTGAGCAGAAAGGTCTGGGCAGTTGATTGGTTACTCTTATATCAGTCTAATGTAACTTTCCAGAAGCTACAATAAGGTTGCTGCACAATTGGACCTTATAAGGATAGTCTTTAGGCTTGTAGCTTCAGGGGTTTAACCAGAATAAGAGCACTGTGAGTTGTTGTATAGTCTTAAACGGGTTAAGTATACTCAGGAGATATACTAAGGTTTTGTAGTATTTCTCATGTCAGGAGCAAATACTTAAGTGGCAAGATCTCTTGTGTCAGGAGTAGAACTTATTTGAATATATACTGTGTCAGAGTTTGTATTTGATTACTTATAGTGGTCAACTACTAAGTAGAACCTTTGGGTCAGGAAGGTATCTTAAGATTGTGATAGAATGAGGGGATTACCATCCTTGAGTAAAAGAGATTGGAGCAGGTGGAATGACTTGACTTAAGTATGAGTAATGGTGGAAGGTGATGGTGATGGAATAAGGTGAGTAGTGATAGTGAACTTACTGCTGGACAGGCTGCAAGTGGGCTAGTGGATTGAGTAAAGTATAGTAATGTGGAGTAAAGACAAGATGGAGATTGCTCTCCACCAAGCCTTGGCCCTTATATTGGTATTGAAGTAACACTATGAAGAAGCACTACATGAGGTAAAGTAATGCTAAAGTAGAGAAGCATGGTGCCACAGTGCCTTGTGAGAATGACTATTGTAATGTAGAGAACCACAGTATTGTATAGAGAAGGCTAATGCTATTGTAGAGTGAGTCACACACATGACTTGCTTGGTAATGACTAATGTATAGAGAAGCTAAGAGAGTGGCCAAGAAGCCAGCCCTGTCATGATGATTGACATCATAGTCTTGGTAATGCCATGTTAGCCATAAAGGCCATATTGACCAGGAAGGCCAAGAAGGCCACAATGCCTGGGAATGCCATGATAATGTTCCTTCATTGGCAACTTGCCACCCATAGTGGTAATGATATGGAAAATGTAAAGAAAAAAGGATGAAAAATAGTGGTAAAAGTGACTTTCATGACAGTACCCTGCCAGGTGTTTCCATTGTTCCAATGTGAATCAACTCCTAAGTTTAGAATAATTTGGATAAAATCCATTTAATTCATAATAATTTTGGAGTGTTGGAAACAATTCAATGAATAGCTTATGTTTGCTAGTGTTTGGGTTAGAATACAATTGATACAATGACTCATCACCTTGCTTTGTGACTCATTCATATCATGTAATCTTACAAACAGTATATCAGGACCCCTGGGTCCACCACTATGAATCTAACTTCCCTGAGACACTCTAGATACACAATAACCACCCAAACATCACTCCCTCCTTTGGCCCACTCCCCAGACTATGTTACTTGCTTTCTGTCCCACCTGCCCCCTTTATTCCATCACATTCCAGAAAGCTCTATGATGTACCCCCATGACATCACCTCTCAAAGGACTCCTCTTTGCCCTGTCATCATCATATTTGTAATCAGTTCCAGAATGTTCCACCATGTACATATATAAGCAGGGCAAGCTCAGACTGTTTCCTCACTCAACCTTGAAATCTTATCATTTCTCATCATCTCACTCCCCATCTCACATATCTCAAGCATCCTTGAGCTCTGTGTGATGTTCACCTTGCTCTAATACCCTCTACATGCTACAGAAGGTCAAGTTTTCCACTCAAGCACCATGATAACTCTCCATGCAACCTCCCTTGTGTTCCCAAATGCCCACCATGCCTCCTTGCAATATCATCTACTCAGGAATCCTCTTTGGGTTTGCTGGGATCACAATCTTCATTGCTGGGTACTGTCTGATTGACCCTCCAGAGTCATACACCTCATGTGCACATGCTTGTGCCCCCATCAACACTTCCACACCATTTTTTAAATCAGTATGGCACTCCCAATCCCCATCCTTGCACAAGCTGCACCCATGACCATGACCAATGCTGAATGGGTAATCCACCATAATGGCATCAATGCTTGGATGGCCCAATCCACCTTGGACATCCATGCCCTCAACCCCACTGCCCAAATTGAGGCACAACTGGTGATCTTCACCACCAATCCAACCACCAACACTGGAAAACTGGGATGTATGGCACAGGTACAAGCCTGGATGTATTGCATCCAACAACAAGAACAGGACCTGCTCCACACTGCCAATCTAGCCCAACAAGTAGCTGCTGTAGCTGCTGACACTCTCCCAGCTCCTCCTCCCCTGCCTCCACCCCCTCTGCAGTGCCTTCCTCCAGCAGGGGCACCCCCTCCCCAATTCCAATACTATCCACCACTGCCTCCCTAGGCCCAGTACAACCTACCTCTGCCACAGCACAGCTGAGTCAAGGCTGCCCTGCCAAACCTATTTATGGGTGACTGGTGAAAGACAAATGTCTTCATGAGGTCATGCAAGAACTACTTTGTTCTCAATCATATGACAGAAGAGGAACAGGATGGTTTGTTCTTCAATTTGTTGAAGGAGATGCAGAATACTGGAAAGAAACTGCCCTTGCAGACCTCAACAATTGCATACCCCTGCTATGGCATGATGATTGGGAGCTCTTCCATGCCCACTTCAAACAGCAATTCTGTGATTGCCAAGAACAGGAATGAGTGGAACACCTCCTTGCCACAGGCAAACTAGTGCAGATCACTAGTGTGGTGGACTACATTGATAAAGTCTGTGACATGTGCCAGAAGGCAGGATGGAATAATCCAGCACAATGGCAAGGGATAATCAGAGTAGGACTCAAGAAAGAAAGAGATCACTACATGCCACATCAGTGGGACCAGTTTGTCAATGCTGTCATCAACACAGACAAGGATCTCCAATGTGCAAGGAATGAGGAAAAGAAGGCAGCTAAGAAATCCACCCCCTACACCACTGCCTCCACCTCAAAGGACCCTGCCTGCCCAAACCTCTCCAAATACAAACTTTTGGATGAAGGACAATAGGAACATGTCAAGGGAAACCTCTGTTTCAAGTGCCACAAAAAAGGGCATTCCTTGAAGGATTGTAAGGGAGAAAGAACAGTATACGAGGAATACAAGGTGAAGAAGGCCCAGGTGGCCAATGTTGAGACACTGGTAGCCCCAACAGCCAAAACTGAAGAAGCAAAAGAAGAGAAGGATTTTGTCAAAAGCAATTGAATGCCTCTGCCTCAGTCACCCCTATGCAGACTCAACCTCTTCCCTATAATGTAGATATGGACTCAGAATGCAGCATTGTTGTTTCCCTCCTCACTGCATCCTCCCCTGTTAAGCCCATACTACTCCCAGTCTGCATACAACATCTCCACCCTTCACTACCACCATATCTGCTTTCATTGATTCTGGGGCCATGGGAAATTTCATACATCCCTGAATTGTCAAAAGACTCCAAATTCCCACCTCACCTCACACCACCCCAATACAATTACAAATGGTCACTGGATCCCACTTCTTCTCTGTTACCACACAAGTCACAGTCCTCCTCACTACCAAATATGGTCACAAAGAAACAATCATGCTCAATGTCACCCTGGTCAGAAAACATGATCTCATCCTGGGCCTCCCCTGGTGCACATACCATGGAGTCCAGTTTGATTGGCAACAACACAACATTGCCCATTGGTCACCAGAATGTGAAGGCCATTGCTTCACTAGCCTCTCCCCATTCCTAGTCAAAACTCTAAGCTCCAATATGATCTCACCAATCAGGGCTATGGAGGGAGCCATAGGATACAATCTCCATATGGTAACAGACATGACCATTCCCCCTCCTCACACAACTTAGTCCTGACTGGTATTGCCATCAAACTCCCTGAAGGGACCTACAGATGTATTGCACCACAAAGTGGCCTTGCTGTCAAAGCCCAGGTAGGTGTCACTGCAGGCATCATTGACCCAGACTATCACAGGGAACTTATAGTACTGGTTAACCACAGCCTGTCACCATTCTACATCCATAGAGGGGACTGGATTGCACAATTAATCCTGGAGAATGCCACCATGGAAAATGTCCTGGTCACCAATACCCTTGATTCAGTGACAGATTTGGATCCATGGGAATGATGCCCAAACTCACTGAGATTTTTGAAATCTCATTAGGTCACACTGCCAACCATACCATTCACTCCCAAGATGAATGCTATCAAGAACTTTGACAGACAATCCCCCCAGAATACCATGACTTCCTTGACATATTTGATGCGGATTTAGCAATGTCAAAATGTCCACCACACCAGGCCAGATATGACTTTGAACTCAACCTAGTAGAGAATGCCAAATTACCTCCACCAGGAAAACCTTACCACTTAAGTCAGGCTGAGGGACAGATCTTAAAAGAATGGATCCAAGGGATGATCACCTGATGTACCACAAGATGTCCCACTGCAGCACCTGTATTCTTTGTCAGAAAGAAGGACAGAACAAAAAGACTGGTCATTGACTATCAAAGACTGAATGATGTCACCATCAAGGATGCCTACCCCTCCCCTGCCTCAATCAAATCATGGACCAAGTCAGAGGATCCAAAGTCTTTTTGAAGTTTGACATGAAGTCCAGATACAACCAACTTTGTGTCAAGGAAGGACAGGAATGGCTCACTGCCTTTAACACCCCAGAAGGCCCATTCCAACTCAACATCATGACATTTGGCTTCATGAATGTGCCCCCTATTTTCCAGTGTTTTGTAGACAATCACATCTATAAGAAACCAGAACTCATGAACCACCTGACAGGGTACCTTGACAATGGCAATGTTCACAATGCAACCCTGCAAGAACACATCATCTCAGTCCAACATTTCCTTTATGGTGTCAAGAGGTGGGCATTACACTCAACCCAAAGAAATGTGAATTCCACAAAGAAAAAATGGACTTCCTCAGAGTGGAACTGTCACCTAATGGCTTTGAAATGGAATGGGTTAAAGCAGGTGCCATAAGAGACTGGTGACCACCCCAAAATGTGACAAAAGTCACATTTTCCTTTTTTTCCTCTATTTTTGGGAGACATTTTTGATACCATTACCACTATGGGTGGCAAGTTGCCAACAAAGAGACATTATTGCGGCATTCCCAGGCATTGTGGCCTTATTGGCTAACTCAGCATTACCAAGACTATGACAACAACTATGACAACAGGGTTGCTTACTCATGCAACCATTCATTATGCTTCCTTATACAGTGCAGCCTTCTGTGGCCAGTCTTACTAAGCCTTCTGAGCTTCCATTAACACAGTTCTATTCCTAGACTGTCACTCTCTGGCTTCTCCACTGTGTGTACTGTGCTTCTCCACTGTGCAGACTGTCTTCTCCATACAATAGTCATTACTCAGCAAGTCATGTGTGCACTCTACTCTACAATAGCATTAGCTTCTCTATTCATTACTTGTGGTTCTCTACATTCACTAGTCATTCTCCTTAGGCACCTCTGGGCCAGTGGCATTATCATTAGCCTTTACCTTACCTCATGTAGCACTTCTTCATAGTGTTACTTCATTACAATATAAGGGCCAAGGTTTGGTGGAGAGCAATCTCCATCTTGTCTTCCTGACCAGAAGACCTGGATGAGGAGTATGACAGGGAGTGTGATGACATTGACTAATGGTAAGTAATGTTGCTTTGAGTCCTGGAGGACTTCCTATTAACTTGTTTTATAGATAAAAAACCCAAAAAACAGGTTCAATTTATGTTATGGGGAAAAGAAGTTTCCCCTGAAGATGAAACTCCTGTGGGAGAGAAAGCTCTGGAACTCCCAAGAAATGTAAATATTTTCCTATGTTATTGTCTGCATAAGAACAAGGAGCACTGGTGTGATTGGAGGAATTGCAGTTCCCTGTGGAAGGAGCCAATGGAGACTTGGCTCTATTATTATGTGGTAGCTTGTGGTGGGGAAAAGGTAGAGATACGGAGGGAAATCCATAGGAAAGGTGTAGGAGCAGGGAATCCAGGAATAGAAATGGAAAGGTTATGGAGGACAACCTTGCCTCATTGGTGGGGAAATAATTATTTGCCTGGTGCTCCTGGAGGGAACCTGACTCATTATAGCAGGGAGCCAAAAGTGATATGGGTAAAGAGTAAAATGGAATCTGGAAAAAGAATAACAAATTGTAAATACAGCTTTTGGACGCAATATCTGGCTTGACAATGTACAAAATTTATTTTTGCAAATTTTTTATTTTTAACTTCAATTTTCCATGAGTTATGAATTTCTTTTGCATTTCTTAAGAACTTTTCTAGAATCCAGTCCTTGGTTACACCATAGTCCTTCCATCAGCATTGGTATAAGAGTCTAGTGCCTTTACAGTACTTAACTCTTTTTTGAGTGATTATTTCCTCAACCTCATATTCTCTGACATCCTCTCTTAGTCTTTCCAGACCAATTCTTTTATCACCATCTACTGACTTATATGGTTCAGGGTGGGTGATACTAAGAACTGGGTGGATTTCATAAGAGTGGGGAAGTCTGATATGATAAGCCACTGGCCCTATATGTTTGATAACTTCAAATGGTCCATCAAAGCATCTAGTAAATTTAGCTCCTTTACCCTGTGACTCTGGTAGTTGGAGAGAATGAATGTTAACCAAAACTTTATCACCTGGTTCAAAGGATATAGGAATATGGTTTTGATTATATGATTTTTTGCAACAAAGCTGTGCAAGCTTTAATGAATCTTGGGTGATGAGCCTGACTCTGGCCAATTCTTCAGTGAATTGTTGTGCTTTAAGGGAATCAAATTCATAATCTGGTGGTCTTTCAATAGAAGAGTGGTTATTCAAGAAATCCAAAGGAGCCCATGGTTGAAAACTGTATAATAAAAAGGAGGGAGTGGATTTCATGGTGGTATTATTGTAGGCAAAAGATAAATAAGGTAGTAAGTAGTAAGTCTACCCAATTATCTCTTGAAGAATTGATGAATGCTCTGATGGCAACTTCAATGGTTTGATTTAGAATTTCTGTCTGGCCATCCACCTGTGGATGGTAAGAAGTAGTAAGGGTTCTTTTGGATCCAGTAGCCTGACAGACTTCCTTCCAGAAGTTATTTCTCCATTGGGTGTCTCTATCCAAGATGATTTGTTTAGGTAGTCCAACCTGAGTCATGATTTTATCAAAGAACATTCTTGCAGCTTGTTCTTCTTTAAGGTTGGTTGTGCATGGTATGAAGAAAGCAAATTTGGTGAGTTTGCATACCAACACAAATATAACATTATAATTTTTACTGAGTGGTAGTTCACCAATGAAGTCCATAGTGACCACCTCAGATGGCTGAGAGGGAATGGGAATTGGTTGTAATAAACCATAAGGGAGATGTCAAGCATGTTTGATCTGTTGACAGGTTGGGCATGTAGTGACATATGTGCAAATGTCCCTGGTCATTCCTGGCCAGTAAAAGGAATTTGCTATATGTGCATAGGACCTCTTGAATCCAGCATGAGCAGTACCTAGGATAGAATTATGGGTTTCATTCATTATATCCAAAGTCATAGATTTAGGAATACATAATCTATTTCTTCCTGATGAGTCCTGAAAGAGAATAAGCTGGTTGGGGGAAAGGTGGAAACCCTTGAAGGATTCTGAATTAGGTAATTCCTCCAGTATACAGGAGAAGTAAGGGTCTTTCAGATACTCCTTTTGAAGTGTGCTAATTTGAAGTGGGTCAATATGAAGTTGGGTTTCCATTTTTCCCAATGTTTGATACAGTAGAGAGATGGATGAGAAGGTGTTTGATAAAGGGATATCAAATTTTTGTGGGATCAGAGGGTGGAGTTTTAGAAAGAAAACTGCAGCCCTTGTTTCAAAATTTCTTCTCATTCTCCCATAGAAGTCAATATCCTTTTCCTGAGAAAGATCTACAGCTGGGTCATTTGAAGCTGGCTGGTCAAAGAAAGGTATTCTCCTTTGGAGCCTTGAGACAGGATTGATGTTTGAATGGACTCAACCTGCTCTGTGAACTATTTTGAGCTTTGGATATGCTGCAAAGGTGAGGCCCCATACTGCCAGTCTTCAATTAATACCTTGGTAGGTCTTGCTCCAAGTGAGGGCACTATGATCAGTTATCACAGTTATAGACTCTCCCTCAATTATTGGTTGAAATTTAACCAAGCTATCTCTAAGAGCCAGAGCCTCTTTTTCTGTGGGAGAGTAATTCTTTTCCACAGATTTCAAGAGTCTGGACCAGTATGAGATGACCCTTTCAATAAAGACTGTTGTATCCTCAAAATTATCTGACCAAAAGGAAGCTTTAGGACAAATTTCCTCTTTGTCTGCAATGATCACTAATTGTGGGGGTTCTTCCTTTTTGTCAAAATGGTTCCTTAATTGATCATAGATTTTTGTACCCTTCAAATCCTTAATTTTGATAGGTTGGATCTGTTGAAGAATGGCACCAATGCCAAAGTCTGATGCATCAGTATATAATCTATATCCTGAACTGTCAATAGGGTGAGCCAGAACTGGAGCTGTTTGTAAAGCTAGCTTGCTTAACTCAAAGGCCTCCTGGTGAAGGGGTCCCATTCCCATTTGGCATCTTTGGATAATAAATGATAGAGTGGTTTAGTTATCCAAGTGAAGAATGGAATGTAGTTAGCAAAGTAGTTCACAAACCCAAGAAACATTTGGAGCTTTTTGACTTTGGTGGAAGGTTTCATAGCATCCATGGCATCTATCTTCTCTTGGTGGGTAGAGATACCTAGTCTTGAAACTCTTTGTCCCAGAAGAATTAAAGATTGGTACCCAATGTGCCATTTTGGAGGAGATAAGGTGATGTTAGCTTTGGTGATAGCCTTAAGAATAGAATCAAGATGTGATAAGTGGTTTTTGAAACTTGAAGAGTAAACCACTATGTCATCTATGTAAACTAGCACAAATAGCCATAAGAATTTTGCTAGAACTTTATTCATAATTCTTTGGGATACTGCCAGTCCCCAAAGGGGAGGTGGCTGAATTCCAATAGACCTTGGTGAGTTCTAAAGGCCATAATAGGTCTATGTTCAGGAAGCACCTCCACCTGTTGAAATCCTGAAAGTACATCAAAAGTGGATAGCCATTGGGAACCAGATAAGGCTCTTAAGATGTCAGTTTGTTTTGGTAAGGAGTATTCATCCACTTGGGATAAATCATTGACCCTCCTATAATCCACACATACCCTTGGTTTCCCATTTCAATATACCACTATGACTGGGGCTCCCCAAGGGCTGTCTGATTTGCCAATGACATCCTGGGAGACCCACTTATCCAATTGTTTGTCAATAGCCTCCCTTTTTTCCAGTGAAGCATGATAAGGGGCCAGGGATACTGGTTGAGTGTTCTCCTTAAGGTGAATGGGATATTGAATACCCTCATATCTGCCAATTCTTCCATCAATGGAGAAGGCTCTAGAATTGTTTAAGATTACTTGTTCCAATTTAGATTTTTGATTGGAAGTGAGTTTTGGATTGAAATCTAAAGTGGTCAGTAAATCCTTGGCTGAAATGTCCTCCATGGATGGTATCTTGGCTGTTTTAGGGCTGTTTGGCAGATTGTGAACCTGATCCTGGTATTGCTGTTCCTTATCCTTAGGTTGATCACCATGAGGCTTTTTGAGAATATATTTGATCCAATTGGTAAACACTTCAATTGACTCTGATTCCTCAATAGGAACTTGAGAGTCCAATTGATCAAGGGTTTCAATAGATCCAATAATGTCTCCTGACATTGGATAAACTGTTTCATCCATATCATTCATGACATGAAGGGAGGTTAGTGAAGGGGTTATGATGGAGTCTAGGATGGTCAGGTTAGTCAATCTTTTTGGTAGTGAGTTGGTTGGGGTAAACAACATGTCCTTGGGTTGGGATTTTCTTAGTTGTATAGGAATTAGCTTAATAGAGTGGGCCAGAATTTGGTGTTCTCCATTGGTTTTAATCATGGGAGAGCTCATTGTCCTTCTTCTTTGTCTAGATCTGTTGTGTTGTTGTTTGTATGCAAGAAGGTTGTAGGCTTTAATGTTCAAATAACTGCTTTCTACCAAATTTGAAAGACTGAGAGATCTACTGGAAGTTCCTAATTGCAGAGTAGTTCTGTTATGGTGCAGAGGTTTCCAGAAATGTCTATTTGGTAACTTGAGCAGATAGGTCTGGGCAGTCAATTGGGTAGACACTTATTTCAATCTATGTAGCTTTCCAGAAGCTACAAAGAGGTTGCAATATGATAGAATGTTAAGATGATAGCAGTAATAAGTAATTTTAGTTCTTTTTTCCAATACCTTTTTGCCACAAGTGTGGACCCTAGTCATCACACTTTGCCACCATAAGAGTCATCACCCAATTCTTATAGTTAGACCTGCTACGATCTGTGCAGCATGTACATAGACCAGTGACTATATAAGCAGAACAACTGGAGACCACTAAAGCCCCCCAGCTTTGACCTCCTTATCTATCAGCTAAACTGCGCTACTCAGCCTGCCTCAACAGGCACTCTCAGTACCCACTCTACCTGTTACACAGTAAGCCAAACCTCCTATTCTTTTAGAATAGTATTCTTCTTAAGTAGTGATGAACTACTGCCCCTAGTGGCTGGGGGGTAATACCCCAATGTACTTCATTGCTAAACTAAGCTATATTCCATTTAACATATCTTCAGGCTGTTGGGGACAAACAGCCTTTGACATAGAAGGATCTTATAAGGGTATTCTTTAAGCTTGTAGCTTCAGGAGATTATCCAGAATATAGCAGAATAAGAATGATGTGAGTTATCATATAGTCTTTAGAAGGGTTAAGTATACTTGTGTCAAGAGATACACTAAGGGTTTGGTAGTATCCTTGTGTCAGGAGTAATACTTAAGGTGGCAAGAGTAGAACTTATTTGAATATATACTGTGTCAGAGTATGTACTCAATTACTTATAGCAGTCAACTACTAAGTAAAGAAGAAGCTTCATGTCAGGAAGGTTTCTTAGGATGTGAGGCAAGTGTTAGATGTAAAGCAGCTTGTTCATTTCTGGTCAAGAGTGAGGTCCCTTATATAGCTGAGGACCCTACCAGGTTGACCAGGTTGACCAGGTACTTTTTTATATTACTATTCAGATAAGGGCTGGGGGCACAGTCTGCAGCTTGTAGTCTGCAGCTCTGAATAGGGGCTATGCAAAAGGATCCTGGCCATTGCTAAGTACATGTGTTTTATCACAGGCTACAACTCAACCAACCCCAAGAGATTTCTACTTATTCCCAAGTCAGTCACAGTCTATTTGAGCCCCTTCCCCAAGAGGATCAGAGGAGGATTCAAACTCTAACCCCATCTGACCACATTGCAGACCACCTGGCCCTCCAGGGGATAGTCTACCTGGGACCAATTGGCAGACCCCTGGGTGGGCCTCCACAAGGACCTCCAGGAATGGGTCATGGCAATACTCCATCTTCTAGAGAACCACCCCCAGGACTGCCCAGACCCCCTCCATTACAGGGACAATATCCCCAGAGACCTTTTCAGGTAACCCCCTTTCACTTTGACTGAAACTAAAAGTAGACCTTATCCCAGAATGGGACAGAGATGAGCCTGCCATTATGGAATGGATTAAGAAGATAAACTTTATTTCACAAAGAGGAATTCAAGTCTTTGAGGAATTAGGTCAGATGGCACCACTTAGATTAACAGGAAGGGCCTCTCAATGGTTCTATTCTCAAACAGAACAAGTCCAACAACAGTTTCAAACCAACTGGACACATTTAAAACTTGCAATTGCCAGATATTTGATGGAATAACCATTGGGTAAACAAGATGAAATCAAAAGCCATTTGCATGAGATATCAACAAAAAGATCATGACCAGGAAACTCCTACTGACTATTTCCATAGAAAATTAGAATTGCTACAATTGGTTCATGATCTGACTGACCCTGAAACCATTATGGAAATAATGAATGGAGCTCCTAGAGAATGGCTGCCTTTCATTGATACTTCCAGGATGCTAATCATCCAAGCCTTATTGGAAACCTTGAAATATCATAAAGAAACTCTCATTCAAGTTGCTAGTCAGGATATCAAAAGAAGATTAAAGGCTTTGGAATTTTCCTCCAACTAACCCTTCAATCATAAAGCAAAGGTAAATGTTGTTGGAACTAATTTTGTTAAAAGGAAACCCTTTAAGAAATTTAATAATAAAAATTGGTAGGGGCCTATGAGTCCTTTGCTAAACCACAACTACCAAAAAGAGATGATGTAGTTTTGCCAGGGAAAACCCCTGAGTGTTACGGTGCAGAGGTTTCCAGAAACGTCTACTTAGTAACTTGAGCAGATAGGTCTGGGCAGTTAATCGGATAGACTATTATTTCAGTCTATGTAGCTTTCCAGAAGCTACTGATAGTTTGTAATGCGATAGAAGGATCTTATAAGGATATTCTTTAAGCTTGGAGCTTCAGATGATTTATCAGAATATAACAGAATAAGAACACTGCTAGTTATTGTATAGAATGAACAAGATCTCTCGTATCAAGAGTAGAACTGAAGTAGTGAATATATACTGTATCAAAGTATGTATTCGGTTTTTACTTAGAGCTATCAACTTCTAAATAAGGTAGAAGCTTCGTGTTAAGAAGGTATCTTAGGATGTGAGGCAAGTGTAAGATGTAAAGCGGCTTGTTCATTTCTGGTCAAGAATGAGGTCCCTTATATAGCTGAGGACCCACCAGGTTGACCGGGTTCTTATTGATATTACTATTCAAATAGGGGCTGGGGGCACAGTCCGCAGTCTGTAGTTAAGGCTGGGGGCACAGTCCGCAGTCCGTAGTTAAGACTGGGGGCACAGTCCGCAGTCCGTAGTTAGAACTGGGGGCACAGTCCGCAGCTTTGAATAGGGGCTATTCCAAAAGAACCTGGCTGTTGCTAAGTACATGAATATGAGGCTGGAGAACCTGGTTCTATGTGAGGCTGGGGAACCTGGTTATCCGTACATGAGAATCAGAATCATGTGATTATAAAGGAACAAGATCACGTGACTACAAAGGAAGAAAACTACGGGTATTGTGTAACAAAAGTCATGTGATAACAAAGGAAGTTCAC